>Ga0209812_10001055_pt1 | contig 21033 bp, 14 predicted proteins | sample JI71714BDNA_FD_187502 | JGI IMG/M metagenome (GOLD analysis project Ga0209812, IMG submission 187502) | Wastewater effluent complex algal communities from Wisconsin, to seasonally profile nutrient transformation and Carbon sequestration -... | ecosystem: Engineered > WWTP > Effluent > Algae...
GGCTTGCGCCAGAAAGCCGTTTTGCCGGTGAGACCATTACCGTATTTATGTTTTATGTGCTGCATGAACTGCCCGCCGGATTGCGGGGGCTGGTCACCGTCGGTGTGATCGCCGCAGCAGTGTCAACGTTGACGTCCGGGTTGAACTCGATGGCGTCGGTGCTGATGGAAGATATGCTGAAGCCGCACTTAGGCGCCCGTTTGACGGCCCGCGCCGAAGTCCCGCTGGCGCGGTTACTGATGTTTATGCTGATGCTCGCATTAGGCGCCATGGCCATGCTGTGTTTCTACTGGCAGCAATACAGCGACACGCCGCTGCTGGCTTTTGCACTGGGGGTTATGGTGTTTTCCTACAGTGGTTTGCTGGCGGTGTTCGCCGTTGCGTTGTTTAGCCGGCGCGGGAACACCAGTAGCTGTGCCCTCGCGTTGTTGATCGGTTTTCTGGTTGCTGCTCTGCAGCAGCCTTATGTACAGCAATGGTATTTGCCGCCAGCCTGGCAATTTGATTTGGCTTTTACCTGGCAACTTTGCATTGGTTTTGCCGTCGCCACTGTCGTGGCGTTATGTGGCAGCCCCGTGGCTCAGCCGGTCTTTCCCGTAGCTATCGTATCTGATGAGGTGCCTGATGAGTGTCTATCTGCTCGGAATTGACGGCGGTGGCAGTAAAACACTGGCGCTGCTCTGTGATGCCCAAGGTGTTCCTGTCATTGACGCGAGCGCCGGCCCCGCCCATCTGACCAATGACCTGCCAGGTGCTTGTGACACCGTTTTACAGTTGATCCAGCAAGTGCTGCAGCAAGCTCAACTGAGCACCGAACAAATCGTGTTGGTGGTTGGCATTGCCGGTGCCGGTGATGAGCGCTTAAAACAGCACCTGCTCAGTGCGCTAAAACCAGAGCATTTTGCCGGCTGTTTTGTCACGACCGATGCAAAAACGTCATTGTATGGTGCCAATGGCGGCGCGCCGGTGGTTGCTATCGCGCTGGGTACCGGTTCAGTGGCGATGCGGCTTGATCAAAGCCAGCAAGAGCAGCAAGTCGGTGGCTGGGGTTTTAGTATTGGCGATGAAGGCGGAGGTGCCGCCATGGGAAAAGCGGCCGTGCGCGCGGCACTATGGGAACAGGACTGTCACCCAGATAGTTACTCGGCGCTGGCACAGTATATTTTTTCGCTAATTGGCCAGAATAAAACCGACATGCTGACCTGGCTGCGTCAGGCCAATGCCAACCAATATGCCGCACTCGCTCCGCGGGTGATTGAACTGGCCGGCAGTTGCCCTGCTGCGCTTGGTGTGTTGCACAAACATGCTGCCGACGTCGAGCTGCTGATAAAAGCGACGCGGGCAGATACGGCGCTGCCGGTGGTCGTGCTGGGCGGCCTTGCCGCAGCGACTGTGCCTTATTTATCTGAACGAGTACAACAATGGTGTCAGCCGGCCAAAGCCGGTAGCGTACAAGGCGCAATTCTGATCGCCCGGCAACTGGCGGTTGGTATAGAGCAAAGGATACCGCCGCGCAAACCGGCAGAACGCTTCGTCCGAGACGACGCTGCCATAGCGCTGGCGCACCAGTTGAGCCATTTAGCGACGGAAGCACGGGACCCGGCTCGGCTCGATCTAGCGGCGCTGGATACCCTTAGTCTGTTACATAAACTGAATCAGGCTGATCACACAGTACCGCAGGCGATTGTCCCCGCCATTCCACAAATTGCGCAGCTAGTTGACCAGGTTGTGGCTGCATTCGCCGCCGGTGGCCGGCTGATTTATCTCGGCGCGGGGACCAGCGGCCGGCTTGGCGTGCTGGACGCTGTGGAATGTCCGCCCACTTTCAGTGTGAAACCAGAACAAGTGATGGGCCTCATTGCCGGGGGCCACGCTGCGATGTTTCGGGCCAAAGAAGGCGCAGAAGATGACGAAGCCCTCGCCGTGGCTGATTTAACCGCCATCGGTTTCTGTGCCCGCGACGTGCTGGTTGGCATTGCTGCGAGTGGTCGCACACCTTATGTGATTGCAGGGCTGCGCTACGCCCGTAGTCTGGGGGCCTTGACCGCGGGGATCAGCTGTAATCCCGACACCCAGGTGCTAACCGGCGCAGATCTGGCCATTTGCGCCGCCGTCGGCCCTGAAGTGCTCAGTGGCTCTACCCGGCTAAAGGCCGGCACGGCGCAAAAACTGCTGCTGAATATGATTTCGACCGCAGCCATGGTGCAAAGTGGCAAGGTCTACCAGGACCTGATGGTCGACCTGCACGCCAGCAATGCGAAATTAAAAGCCCGGGCGCTGAACATCATCTGTCAGGCCACCGGCTGCAGCTTAGAAGATGCGGCTTACCTGCTGCATCAGGCTGAACGCAGCGTCAAACTGGCCATCCTGTTATACCACTTCGCCCCAGACCGACATGCCATCAGCCGCGCTGAGGTCCAAGCCGCGCAGGACCTGTTGCAGCAGACGCATGGTCATCTACACCGGGCGATCCAAAACATAGCCGTGTCGCCATGTGCCGTCTAACACCTTGGTCGTGCCTTTTGCTGCTTACCACCGGCCTGTTTGCGGGCCTGTTTTCTGCCGCCTTGGTTGCCGCTGAACCGCCTGGCCGGAGCTGTTTTCCGACTGAAGCGCAAATTGCACAACAGTTGTCTGCCCGGGTTGGCGCCGGCCAACTGAAAGCGCGACAGGTTGAACTTCAGGGCAAACGACTGGGCCTGGTGGTGAATCAAAGCTCACGGCTTGGAGATTGTCATTTGGTCGATGTGCTCAGTGAACTGGGTTTACAGGTCACGGTGATTTTTACGCCAGAGCATGGCTTTCGTGGTGACGCTGATGCAGGGGCTGCTGTAGCCGATAGCCACGATGGCAAAACCGGCGTACCGATTTACTCGCTGTATGGCGCGCAAAAAGCGCCTGGCGCAGCGCAACTGGCCAATGTTGATGTGCTGTTATTCGATTTGCAGGATGTCGGAACGCGTTTTTATACCTATCTGTCGACATTACATTATGTGATGCAGGCGGCCGCAACGGCGAAACTGCCGTTGTGGCTGTTGGACCGACCTAATCCAAATGGTCGCTGGCTGGACGGCCCGCTGTTACAAAGCGAATTCAGATCTTTTGTTGGCTTGCACCCCATTCCGCTGCTGCATGGCATGACGCTCGGCGAACTGGCGCTGATGATCAAAGGTGAAGGCTGGATCTCCGGCGCAAAGGCATTATCGCTGACGGTGTTGCCAGTATCGAACTATCACCGTGACCTCCATTACGATTTACCGGTGCCACCGAGCCCAAACTTACCCAATAGTCAGGCGATTGCCTGGTATCCGACGCTGGCACTATTTGAAGGCACCGCGGTTTCGGTTGGCCGTGGTACCGCCTGGCCTTTTCAGCTGCTCGGACATCCAATGTTGCTGGCAGACTCTGCTGTTTGGCAGTTGACGCCGGTCAGTACGCCAGGTGCGGCATTAAATCCACCGTGGCGCAACATCATGATGGGTGCTGAAGATTTTCGAACGCGGATGCCGCAACAAGGGCTGGTGGTTGAAGTCTGGCTGGATTGGCACCAACGCTTTGCCGCCAAGGGCATGCGTTTGATTGATAAGCCCGCCTTTTTTGACAAGCTGGCAGGAAGCAGTCAGCTGCGCCTGCAGCTGGAACAAGGCCAGTCTGCCGCGCAGATCCGGCAGAGCTGGCAAGCTGATTTAGCGGCGTTTGCCACCCGACGTGCGCCCTATCTGCTGTATCCGTTGCAGGCAAATCAGCGCGAACGATAAAACTGTGCCACGGCCTGATTCGATTTTTCCATCAGGCTGCGCCCCGTTTTGCAGGCTTGGGTCAGACCAATAAACAATAAATCGATGACATATTCCTGCGCAGTTCGCGCCAGGATGGACGACAAGCGGGCCGACTCCTCGTCGGTCGCCATATACAGTTGTAAATGCGCATGATCGCCCACCGGTGACTGGCCATAGCGGGTCAGGCTGATCACGTTCGCCTGATTAGCACGGGCTTGCCGGCAGATCTCGACAATTTCCCGCGTATTACCGGACTGGCTGATCGCAAAAAGCAAATCGCCTTTGCCAAGGGTGGCAACGCCCGCCAGCTGCACGTGACTATCGTTTTCTGCCATGGCGCAGAAACCAAGCTTTTGTAGTTTGTAGGCAAAATCTTTGGCGACCAGCGCCGAGGCACCAATGCCACTGATGTGAAGCCGATGCGCATCACGCAGCAGTTCTACCGCTTGCTCGAGCACGTCAGGGCTGTTCAACGCCGCCGTTGAATTTAATACCGCAATCTTGCTGGCCAGCAGTTTGTCGCCCACCTGCTGCAGATTGTCACTGAGCACGATCTTGCCATGCAATGCGGTATTGTCAGGTTCTGACAACACCGACTCGTTCAAAGCAAACTTAAAATCCGGATAACCGCGATAGCCTAATTTTTGCGTGAATTTAACCACACTGCTCTGACTGACCCCGACTGCGCCGGCCAGATTTTGTGATGACAGCTCCCGGATCAAAGCCGGTGATTTCAACACAAAATCAGCAATTTTGAGTTCGTTGACTGACAAAGTATCTTTAATTGAGCGGATTTTGACTAAACAGGACATTCTGGTGGTTTTCCTTTAAAGTGCTGTTTACTTTTTTTCTCTGAAAATATTACAGACCACGGCAAGGGTAAAGCATTTTCTGCGTACCAGTGCAGATTAACAGAAATAGCCCGAGCTGCGGCGAATGACTTATGCCTGACTAGCAGGATAAAATTCGCAATCTGGAGATGATTCCATTTAAACTGCCGGATTGAAGCGGGATACGTCTGAAAAACTGATTGTAATATATTATTCCTAAAAGCATACCTTTAGCAGAATAATTGTGCTAAAAAATAGCCGTCATCTATCAAAGCCGGAGCTGAAAATGGTTGGTTTACTACTTCCGCCCAGGAGTCGGACAGGTCCGCGTTATCTGCTCCTGTTGTTGACCTTATTACTGCAAAGTTGCAGCCAGTCCGGGCCGGTTTTGATTAATACAGAACATCAGTCGGTTAATCGCAACGAACGGGTTCGTTTGCTGGTGCTGCATTACACTGCGATTAATTGGGAGCAATCACTCAGGGCCTTGACGCAGCCGGGGTCAACCGCAGTCAGTTCACACTATTTGATCCCGGAGAGTTTTGACCCCAGCTATCCTGCCGGCAAGCCCCTGCAGGTTTATCAGCTAGTGCCTGAAACACAACGGGCCTGGCATGCCGGAGCCAGTCGCTGGGAAGATCGCAGTGCCTTGAATGATCAGTCGATCGGCATCGAACTGGTGAATCTTGGCTGGTGTCATCAACGTGCGGTGCCGTTGGCCCACCCTGCTGACAATGAACTTTGTCTGACACCGGATTTTGACCCGGCGCAACTGCAGTTGCTCGCCACTTTACTTAAAGATATTTTGGCGCGAAATCCGGAGATAACCCCAACCCGTGTCGTCGCACACAGTGATATTGCCCCGTCAAGAAAACAAGATCCTGGTCCACGCTTCCCGTGGCAATGGCTGGCAAGCCAGGGCATTGGCGCCTGGTATGACACACCCACGCTACTGAAGTATTGGCAAGGGATGTCTTCCTTGCCTGACGCCCGTCTGGTGCAAAGCGCTTTACAGCGCTATGGCTACGGCATCGACGTCACCGGCGTCTGGGATGAACAAAGTCGCAATGTGTTGCTGGCGTTTCAGCGGCATTTTGTGCCAAACCGCGTCAGTGGTGAAGTAGATTTTGAAACCTGTGCAGTGCTTTGGGCCTTGCTGGAAAAGTATTTTCCTGACAGTCTGACCGGACCAGATAGTCTGGCGCTGACGTTACAATAACAGCGGCTGCAAATTTTTAATTGGTTGAATTGAGGTGAAACTTTGGCTGAATGGATGACGCTGATCCCCGCAGTGGTGGCGATTGCGGTAGTGTTGTGGCGTAAAGAAGTAATAGTTGCATTGGTTTTGTCATTATTCAGCGCTGAGTTGTTACTGCTGGTCAAAGGCGGTAGCTCCATAGTTGGCGCTTCAGCTCTTGGCGCGGTCAATACGCTTGAGGCGCTGACGATGGTGCTGACCGATCCGGGTAACGCTCGCTTGTTACTATTTGCCTTGCTGGTTGGTGCACTGATGGCTTATATGCGCTATTCCGGCGGCGTCGCAGCATTGGTCACCGGTCTGGTCAATCGCGGCGTGGCAAAAACGGCCCGGCAAAGTAAACTGCTGGCGTTTTTTACCGGTATCGTGATTTTTATTGAGTCGAATTTGTCTGTGTTGACCGCTGGTATTTTATCGCGGGGACTGTTTGATAAGTTTAAAATCAGTCGGGCAGAACTCGCTTACATCATCGATAGTACCAGCGCACCCATTTGTATCTTGATTTTACTCAATGGTTGGGGGGCTTATGTGCTCGGATTGATTTCACCTTATGCTCTGCAAAACAACCCTGTTTCTGTCTTAATCGCCACTATCCCGCTGAACTTCTATGCCGTCTTTACGTTGTTGCTGGTGTTTTTTACCATCTGGACCGGCCGCCACCTCGCTCCGATGCGCCTGGCCAATCAGCAGCTCAACAAAATCGACGGCCACGACGAGCAGGAAGTCGCACCGACCAAAGCCCGTTTTATGCTGGTGCCGCTGTTAACGATGATTTTTGGCATGGTTGGTTTTATGTTGTGGACCGGCAATGGCAACCTATCACAGGGATCCGGCTCTAAATCTGTGCTTTATGCGACGGCGTTAAGTTGTGTTGTGGCTTACCTGATGTTGTTAATCAGTCGTCAATATAGTCATCAGCAGCTGGTGAACATTGGTTTTAAGGGCATGAGTGAATTACTTGGGCTGGTCAGTATCTTGTTGCTGGCGATGGCATTAGGTCAAAGCCTGAAAAACCTTGGAACTGGCTTGTACATCTCCGGCGTCGTTGCGCAAACCCTGCCGTTGTGGCTGATCCCTGCCATGCTGTTTTTAGCCGGCGCACTGATTTCGTTCACAACCGGCACGTCCTGGGGGACTTTTGCCATCCTGATCCCCATCGGGATGCCGTTGGTGGTCAATCTTGGCTTACCGCCATCATTAGTGCTGGCGGCTATTCTGGGGGGCGGTGTGTTTGGTGACCACTGCTCGCCGATCTCCGATACGACCGCCGTCAGTGCGGTCGCCGCCGGCTGTGACCTGCTTGAGCATACCCGCACGCAACTGCCCTACGCGCTGATTTGTGCCGGTTTAGCTCTGGTTGGTTATCTGATTTGTGGTGCGGTGATGATCGGTTAAGCATCGCTATGGAACTAAAAAAGCAGCCTCGTGCTGCTTTTTTTATATCGCAAAGACGCTGAAGAACCTGCCGACTGTTCTTAGCAATCCGCCGCGGCGATGGATTGCTGGTCCAGCAACTGCAACAAAGACTGATACAGCAAACCACTATGGGCGGATAAACCGATTTCGCAGGTGCGGCTGGTTGAATAACCGCCCTGACAATGACTCACCTGCGCTTGCAGCGGCGCCAGTGCCGAAGCGTTTAATTCGGGTAAGCAAAAGCCTTTATCGCCGGCAAAACCGCAGCATTGGATATCCAGCGGCACCACTACATGGTGGCTTAGCAGTGATGCGAGTTGTAATTGAGCCCCATCGGCCTGCATCCGGCGGCTGGAACAAGTCTGATGCAACGCAATGCTATGCGCTGTCGGTGTCACCAGCAAGCGCGGCAGCAGATACTTCAGTGCAAAACTGGCCGGTTCTAATAACTGCAGCTTGGCGTAACGCGAGTCTTTTGCCGCATCTTCCAGCAGTTTATGGGCACAGGGACTGGTATCCACCAACACCGGCCGCTGGCCTTGCTGACTTTGTTGCCATAAGGCTTCGAGCAGCTCAGTGGATTTCGCTGCGGATGCCCGAAATTGGCCTTTGCTTTGAAATGGCAAACCACAGCATTGCTTCGTCAGCGCTGTCGGATAGTCAAAACGCAAACCGGCTTTATCAGCGAGCGCCCGCACGACTTCAGTTAAATTGCGCGAGTCCGGGTTGTCGGACTGTGGGCCCATCACGCGGCTGACACAGCTCGGCAGATAGATAAAATCCGCATCGTTTGGCGCATCTGCAGCCACGAGTTTTCCGGCACTGGTTGGCATTGTGCTAAGCCAGATCGGTAAACCATAAGGATGTAAACGCTGGGTCAGTCGTTGTAGCCGGCCGGCACCGAAAAGGCGCGCGCTGGCATGTCCCAGCGTCAGCCCCACGCCAACGATTCTGGTGACTGTGGCAAAGTGTGTCGCAACCGTCTGGCTGAGTGTCCCTTCCCGTTGTGCCAAGCTGCGGTGTTGCCGGGTCAAATCGCCGGTATTAATGCCAACCGGGCACTGCGTGGCACAAAGACCACAGGCGGCACAGCTTTGCACGGCCTGATAATCATGGTGTTGCAATAGCTCAGCAGACAGGCGCGCTTGACCTTCGGTATCTAAAGTCGCGAGATGTCGGTTTGCGACGATACGCTGCCGCGGCGTCATCGTCAGGTTGCGTGACGGACAGACCCGTTCACAGAAACCACATTCGATGCAGGCATCAATCAGAGGGTTGCTGACTGGCAGCGGCTTTAATTGTTTCAGGTGGACCAGCGGGTCGTCATTCAGTAAAACACCCGGGTTAAGAATACCGTCAGGGTCGAGCAACTGCTTGATCCGGCGCATCGCGGCATAAGCTTTATCGCCCCACTCACGCCGGACAAAAGGCGCCATATTGCGGCCGGTGCCGTGTTCTGCTTTAAGCGAACCATCAAAGCCATCCACGACATGGCTGACGACGGCGTCAATCAACGCCTGATATCGGCGTTTATCCGCTTCGCTGCTGAAGCCCTGAGCAAAAATAAAGTGCATATTGCCGTCGAGCGCATGGCCGTAAATCACCGCATCGGAATAGCCGTGTTGATTCAGCAAAGTACGCAGCGCTGAGAGAGCTTCAGTCAGTCGTGTGACCGGATAACAGACATCTTCAATCAAGGCAGTAGTCCCGGCGGGTCTGGTGGCGCCTACCGCGGGGAATACGCCTTTTCTGACGTTCCAGTATTGTTGGCACAATTGCGTGTCGGTGCTAAATGCCAGGCTGCGCGGATCTTTAAATGGCGCTATCGACAGCTCAATCTGCTGGATTTGGCCTGTGAGGGCCGCAGCGCTTTCCGCACCGGTTTGCACTAACAATGCGGTAACCCCAGGCTCGAGGCTAGCAACGACAGCCGGGACGCCAGTTTGCTGCCGAACGGCCGCCAGTGCCTTGTCGTCGAGCAGTTCACAAGCCCCGACCACCTGACGCCCCAGTGTTGCGAGCGCCTGCACTGCAAGACCAGCTTGTTGCAGGTCCGCAAAGAGTAGAAAAGCAGTGGCGCTGTAGTTGTCGAGCGGGATGGTACGCTGCGTCACTTCGGCGATAAATCCCAAAGTGCCTTCCGAACCAATCATCAGGTGACAGAGCATCTGCAGCGGATCAGTAAAATCCAGCAGTGCGCGCAGGCCATAACCCGTGGTGTTTTTAAGCTGATACTTGCGCCGGATGCGGTGACTCAGCTGTTCGTCACTACGCAGTGATACGGCGACCGCATTGAGATCGGCCAGCAGCTCGGCGTGATGTTGGCGAAACGCGGCGACACTGTGTGGATCGGCACTATCAAGCACAGTGCCATCGGCAAGCACTAGCTTCATTGAGTGCAACATCTGATAAGTATCGAGCGCATTCATGCCGGAGGCATTATTTGCGCAAATACCGCCAATGGTCGCGCTCGCCAGCGATGCGGGCACCGGAGCGATCATCCGCTTAAAGGGCTTTAACAAGGTGTTGGCATCGCCACCGCGGGTCATAGGCCCACTGCGGAACAGGCCACCTTGTTCGTCAATCTGGCTATAACAAAAACCAGTGCCAAGCTGCACCAACACTTGTTCAGTCAGAGTTTGACCGGACAGACTGGTACCGGCGGCCCGAAACGTCAGCCCAACCCGATAACTCCGTGCCGCGGCCAGCACCAGCAGCACCTGTTCGAGGCTGTCTATGCGCACGATCACCTGTGGGATCAACTGATAAAAACTGGCATCGTGGCTTTTGCTGATAAGGTCCAACGGATTGGTATTGACCGAACCGGCCGGTAATTGCGGGCTGATTTGACTGATAAAGGCGGTGATAGCTTCGGCGCAAAGCCTTTGCTGACTAGTGTCGGGCAGCGTTGCTGCTGCGTGCTGGAGCGCCATCATGCTCACCTGATAATTTATTCGCCTACTACCTAATATACTTAAGTAATTATTCGAATGATAGGCGAAAACTTGGCCAGAACCGGACGAAAGTCCGGTTTTGTCAGGCTGCGTTGGCGGGTGTCAGTTCGGTTAGTTGCTGTGCCAGCGCTTCGGCATCGACCGGCCAGAACATTTCGTCGCGCGGTTGTTCGACGCCGGTGACGCCGTCCTGCGGCCGGCAACTTTTCAGGGCGTCGCGCCATTCTTGCGGTACTTGTGCAATACCGGCTAAAGCACCAAACACGGCAGCAACAATGACGGTATTGGTGCCGGTATCTCCGCCGAGACGGATCGTGTCAACGACGGCTTCGCCCAGCGATTTTGCATACAACAACTGGAACAACAGATTTTGAAATGCTGCTAATGCCGGGTTTTGCTGGCGTAATTCCGCAGATCCGGGCATAAATAACGCTTGTTGGATACTGAGCCGGATTTGCGGGTCTACTTTGAGTTCCTGCGCCCACAATTCAACGTCCTGATATAAGGTTTCAGCGTCTGAACCCGCATCAATCGCCTTTGCCAATAACATGGCATACAAGCCGCTCAGCTGCTGCATTTGCAGCGCATTTTGCGTTAAGGCGGTATCAGCCATGGCCCAGGCGGCAATTTGCGGAAGTGAAAAATGCACACCAAGAATACATAAAGGGGTTAAACGCGCCAACGCATTCGCCGTGAAATCTCGCTCATCAGCGCCACCAACAATCGCGCGTTGTAACGATGCACCGAGGGCAAAAGGTTCTGTGCTAAGCCAATAGCGATAGGCCGACAGCGCCTGGTCTTCCTGATAACTACGACAATACTGCAGCATGCGGGCTTGCAACAGCATCAGTTCACCTTCTTCAGTCGGTTGACCAGCCAGAGTGTGCCATGGGCCACAATCCTGCATTTGCAACAGTTCCGCAGCAGGCTTGCGTCTGAGTTCTGCCGGTTGGCAAAATTCAAACTGGGTGCCCAGTGCATCGGCAGCTAATGCTGCAGTCAACGCACCCTGCGCTCGTTGCAAAGTGGATAAAGTCATGACACCTCCTGTATGCGATAAATCTGATGCACAGTCTGCAGTCTGAGCAGGCACATTGCAAGCGTATGATTTTGCGAAACACCGTATTTATCAGGCTTACAGCCTTGTTTAAATGCATAAGCCAACCCGGAGGTTGGCTTATTCTCATCACAGCCTTAAGTTGGGTAAACTTTAGCCGCCGTATTTTTCTGCCAGATATAACCAGGTTTCCAGCACGGTATCCGGGTTCAGTGATACCGAATCGATCCCCTGGTCCATCAGCCACGCCGCGAAATCTTCATGGTCCGACGGGCCCTGACCACAGATCCCGACGTATTTACCTTTGGCTTTCGCCGTTGAAATCGCCATCGACAACAGCTTTTTGATGGCAGGATTGCGCTCATCAAACAAATGCGCGATCAGACCAGAATCGCGGTCCAGACCGAGTGTCAGCTGCGTCAGGTCGTTCGAACCAATCGAGAAACCGTCGAAGAATTCGAGGAATTCTTCTGCCAGCAAGCAGTTAGACGGCAGTTCGCACATCATGATGACTTTCAGGCCGTTTTCGCCACGTTTTAAGCCCTGCTCGCCCAGCAAACCAATCACCGCTTCGGCTTCACTTAAAGTCCGCACGAATGGGATCATGATCTCAACGTTGGTCAGGCCCATCTCGTTGCGCACCCGTTTTAACGCTTCGCATTCCAGCGCAAAACAATCACGGAAGTCTTCCGAGATATAACGTGAAGCGCCACGGAAGCCGATCATCGGGTTTTCTTCATGCGGTTCATACTGACGACCGCCAACCAGATTGGCGTACTCGTTCGATTTAAAATCTGACATCCGCACAATCACGCGCTCAGGTGCAAAGGCTGCCGCCAGTGTTGAAATGCCTTCGGTCAGCTTGGCGATATAGAATTCCACCGGCGACGCGTAACCCGCCATCATTTCGTCGATTTGGGCTTTCACATCGGCCGGCTGCACGCTGTAGTTCAGCAAGGCTTTCGGATGCACGCCGATCATGCGGTTGATGATAAACTCAAGCCGCGCCAGACCAATACCGGCATGCGGCAGCTTGGCAAAACCAAAAGCGCGCTCCGGGTTACCGACGTTCATCATGATCTTCATTTTCAGTGGCGGCATCGCATCGACACGCGAGGTCACCACGTTAAATGGCAGAATGGCATCGTACACAAAACCGGTATCGCCTTCAGCGCATGACACTGTAACCTGCTGACCGGTTTTAACTTTTTCGGTCGCATCACCACAGCCAACGACTGCAGGAATACCGAGTTCACGGGCAATAATCGCTGCATGACACGTGCGGCCGCCACGGTTGGTGACAATGGCTGAGGCCCGTTTCATGATTGGTTCCCAGTCCGGGTCCGTCATGTCAGTAATGAGTACATCGCCCGGCTGGATTTGGTCCATGTCGGCGATACTGGCCAATACTTTGGCGGTGCCTGAACCGATTTTGTGGCCGATCGCGCGGCCTTCGGTCACGATGGCGGCGCTGCCTTGTAACTGGTAACGCTCCATCGAATTGCTGTCTTCACGCGAGCGCACCGTCTCTGGCCGCGCTTGTACAATGTAAAGCTTGCCGTCGATGCCATCTTTGGCCCATTCGATGTCCATCGGCCGGCCATAGTGTTTTTCAATGGTCACTGCCTGACGGGCTAACTCTTCCACTTCAGCATCGGTCAGTGAAAACTGCCGGCGTTTGTCGGCGGCCACATCTTCAATACGCACTTGTTTGCCGTGGCTTTGTTCGCTGGAGTACACCATTTGCACCAGTTTACTGCCTAAGGTGCGGCGCACTACTGCTGGACGACCAGCACTGACGGTCGGCTTGTGTACATAGAATTCGTCCGGGTTAACGGCACCCTGCACCACCATCTCGCCAAGGCCATAGCTGGAGGTGATAAACACCACGTCTTCAAAACCTGATTCGGTGTCGATAGAAAACATCACGCCGCTGGAAGAACAGTCAGACCGCACCATGCGCTGGACACCGGCTGATAACGCCACACCGCGGTGGTCGTAGCCCTGGTGCACCCGATAAGAAATCGCGCGGTCATTAAATAACGAGGCAAAGACGTGTTTGATGGCTTCGATCACGTGCTCATAGCCTCGCACGTTCAGGAAGGTTTCCTGCTGGCCGGCGAATGACGCGTCCGGCATATCTTCTGCGGTTGCACTTGAGCGCACGGCGAATGAGGCATCGTTACCCATGCCGGCACAAAGCTGGTCAAACGCCTGACGGATGGCAACTTCAAATTCTGGTTGAAATGGGGTGTCAATGACCCACTGACGGATCTGGGCGCCGGCTTTGGCCAGGGCAGTCACGTCGTCAACATCCAATCCGTCGAGCAGTTGATAAATCCGCTCGTTCACACCGCTTTGCTCAAGGAATTGGTTAAAGGCTTCAGCCGTGGTTGCAAAGCCACCAGGCACTTGCACACCGACGCCAGCCAGGTTACTGATCATCTCACCCAAAGAGGCATTTTTGCCTCCAACCCGCGGGACATCGTGCATGCCCAAATCCTGATACCAAACAACGAATTCTTGCACAGTATGTCTCCAATTTTTGTTGCAGGTTATGTAAGCTTACAGCGGCAGACACGTAAGCAAAATAATTCTACACTGCTGGCCGTCTAATTTAAAATGCTAATTTTTAATGAAAATTTATAACAACAAATGGAGTTTCAGATGCGTACAGCCTTTTATATCTCTGACGGCACAGGCATTACGTCCGAAGTGTTCGGACATGCTCTGCTGTCGCTGTTTGAAGCAGAATTTGACCATGTGACTATCCCGTTTGTTGAAACTCCGGTGATAGCCGAACAAGCTAAACAACGGATTAACGATCGTTATAAAACTACCGGTGTCCGGCCTTTGGTCTTTCAGACCTTTGTTGATGAACAACTCCGCGCCATCATCAACAGCTCAGAAGGTGTCTGTTACGATTTCCTCAACGCCTTTGTCGAGCCGATGCAGCGTGAGTTGGGGATCCCGGCCAAACCGAAAACGCACCGTACCCACAGCATTCACGAAAAAACCTATGATTTTCGCATCGACGCCGTGAATTACGCCCTTGCCAATGACGATGGTGCCAATCTGAAAGATTATGCCAAAGCCGATATCATCTTAGTCGGTGTCAGCCGCAGTGGCAAAACGCCGACCTCCCTCTATTTAGCGCTTCAATATGGCATCAAGGCGGCGAATTATCCGTTCGTCGAAGAAGACATGGATTCGCTGACTTTGCCCCCGGCATTGCGGCCACACCGCAATAAACTGTTTGGCCTGACCATTACGCCGGAGCGGCTTAGCCAAATTCGTGAGCAACGCCGGCCGGGCAGCCGTTACGCGTCGTTGCGACAATGCAAACTGGAGTTGGATGAAGTTGAAAATCTGTATCAGAAAGAACGCGTGCCGTATTTAAACTCCACGACGTTGTCGATTGAAGAGATCAGCGCCAAAATCATGGCTCAGACCGGTCTGAAACGGCAAAAATACTAACTCTATCCAGGCAGTAGCGAATTAGCTGAGCTTGAGTTGCAGGCAAAGCTGCCGCGGATCTGCCACCGATGACGGCTGTTGCTCTTTTTGATGGACCCAATCAACAATTGCGGCATTGACCGGCGTGGGGATGCCGTAGCGCTGGCCGAGCGTGACTACTGCGCCATTTAAAAACGCGATTTCGGTGCGCCTGCCGCCCGTCATGTCGGCAGACATGGACAGTCTCGCTTCTGGGTCGATCCGCAGCATTCGGGCCGCGACCCGGCTGAACAACCAGTCTGGCAGGCGCAGGATAAAAGGTAACAATTCAGGTTTGAGCGCGGTAAATTGCTGCGGCTTGACACCTTTATAGGCACAGATCGCCAGCCACTCGCGCATCGCTGCCGCCAGCAGCAAGCGCCAGTGCCTGTCGAGCAATTGCGCTCTGAGGGGCAAATCCGACACCGCGTTTAAAGCATTGTTAAGATTTAACACCAATTTACCGTATTCGGCCGCTTGCATGTCCGTGCTGATGGCGACGTCCAGCCCCTGGCTGAGCAAGACCTGCTGCAAATATTGTACAACCGCAGCCGACGATTGCGGCCAGAGCAAACAACCACTGCTCGTTTGTTGAAACCGACCAGGACTGGGACTTACCACATTAAATGGCACTATCGCCCGATAGACCGGATTATGCAGTTGCGACTGGATCATGTCGGTAATGCCGATGCCATTTTGCAGCGCAATCACCGGCACGTCTGGTCGCAGATGGGGTTTAATTTGGTGAACCAATGTGGCTAAAGCGGTGGCTTTTACTGTCAGCAATACCACATCGGCTTCAATCAGACTGACGTAGGAAGTAAAAAATGCCACTGTTGCAACACTGGCCTGAAAGTGTTCGGTGCCATCTTGCCAGCTGGCAGTCAGGCCATGAGCAGCCAATGCCAGACCCATGTGGTCCCGGCCAAACAGCAATAATTCTAAATCGGTATCCTGAGCGAGGATCGCGCTTAAAAAACAACCGATGCTGCCTGCCCCGACAATGCCAACCCGGTATTTGCGACCACTGGTTTGCACTTTGGTTTGCAGGTCCTGCATCGGTTGTCCTTGACCGGTCACACCGGCAATTTACTTACGCACGCTTCTGAGTGTATCAGCGATTAAGAACGCCAGTTCCAATACCTGATCTGCGTTTAAGCGTGGATCGCATTGGGTGAAGTAACGCTGGCTCAAATCGTTTTCGGATAAACCATAAGCGCCACCGGTACATTCGGTCACATGCTCACCGGTCATCTCGAGATGGATACCACCGGCATGCGAGCCTTCGGCTTGATGGACCGCAAAGAAGTTGCGGATCTCACGCAAAATGGCTTCAAAATCACGAGTCTTGTAGTCATTGCTGGCTTTGACCGTATTGCCGTGCATCGGATCCGAACTCCAGACCACTTTGCGGCCTTCGCGCTGCACGCGACGCACCAGCGCCGGTAACTTATCCGCGAGCTTGTCGGCGCCCATCCGCGTGATCAAGGTCAGACGGCCCGGAATATTGTCCGGGTTCAGCTTGTCGATTAAGCGGATCAGGTCCAGCTCATCCATACCCGGGCCAATCTTCACGCCAATCGGATTGTGAATGCCGCGGAAAAACTCGATATGCGCATGATCAAGCTGCCGAGTACGTTCGCCAATCCACACCATATGCGCAGAGCAGTCGTACCACAGACCGGTTAATGAATCACGGCGGGTCAGTGCTTCCTCGTAATTCAGCAGCAATGCTTCATGGGAGGTATACAGCGTCGTTTCACGGATTGACGGCGAATTCTGCGCGCTGATCCCGCAAATCTCCATAAAGCGCAGTGCTTCCTGGATGCGCTGAGCGATGTCCTGGTAACGGCCTTTTAACGGGTTACTTTCGACGAATCCCATGTTCCAGCGGCTCACCTGATGTAAATCAGCCAGGCCACCTTGCGCAAAAGCCCGCAGCAGGTTCAGCGTTGCTGCGCTGTGATGATAAGCCGTCATCAGCCGGTTAGGGTCAGGCTGGCGCGCTTCTTCGGTGAATTCAAAACTGTTGACGATATCGCCGCGATAACTAGGCAGGCTGATGCCATCAATGGTCTCGAGATCGCTCGAACGTGGCTTGGCATACTGCCCCGCCATCCGGGCGACTTTGACCACCGGGCAACTGCCGGCAAAGGTCAGCACTACAGCCATCTGCAACAGTACTTTAAAAGTGTCCCGGATCTTCGGCGCATTAAAGTTGCTAAAGCTCTCCGCACAATCGCCACCCTGCAGTAAAAATGCATTGCCCTCGGCCACCTGGCCGAGCTGACTAAACAGATCACGGGTTTCTTGAGCAAAAACCAGCGGCGGATATTTATGCAGCTGTTGCTCTACCGAGGCTAACAAAGCCTGATCGTTGTAATGGGGTTGCTGTTGGATCGGAAATGCTCGCCAGCTTTGAGGCGTCCAGGTAGTCACTTTAAGATTCCTATGTCAGGTGTTTGTGGATGTAAATTTCGCTTGAGTTATGGCTCCACCGCACAAGGTAAAGGCACTAGCCACGAAATTCAACGCTTTCACCGGATAAATTTCAATCTGGACGTATAAACGGCTATTTAATCATCAACCTTGCTGAAGATGCCGGACTAACTGCTGGCAACACTGCTCAATCAAGTTGAACACCACGGTAAAACCACGGGGGCCACCGTAGTATGGGTCTGGTACTTCCTGCCACTTCGGAAATTCCGGGTGGAACTGCATCATCAGTTTCAGTTTGTGTTGATGTTCAGGCGGACAACGCCGGGTTAAGTCTGCCAGATTCTGTTGATCCATCGCGAGGATCAAATCATATTCTACAAAGTCGGAACTTAACACTGGCCGTGATTTGATGCCTTTAAAGGAATAGTCCGGTGCCGCTTTGATACTGCGCGGATCAGGCGCGTCTCCTTTGTGCGAAGCGCTGGTGCCGGCCGATTCGACCTCACAAGCAAGGCCTTTGGTGGTGGCTAATTGACGAAATACCGCATGCGCGGTCGGTGAACGACATATATTACCCAAACAGACAAATAGTATTTTCATTGGCAAAGCCCTGTGCCTAAAGAAGTTGCGCCAGTATACGAATTTTGTGACTATTTGCCAGAGAGCCAGACAAACAAGGACATTCCTGTGGGACACGTATTACACGCCGTTGAGCAACAACTAAATCAGGTGATCCTTGGCAAACCAGCGCAAATCCGCCTCGCGCTCACTTGTTTGTTAGCTGGGGGCCACTTGTTGCTGGAGGATATGCCCGGCATGGGTAAAACCACGCTGGCCCATGCTTTGGCACAATGTCTTGGTCTGAGTTACCGCCGCGTCCAATTCACCAGTGACCTGCTCCCGGCCGATTTAACCGGTTTCAACCTTTTTGATGTCCGGGCGCAAGAATTTAAGTTTCAACCAGGCCCGGTGTTTAGCCAGGTGCTATTGGCCGACGAAATCAATCGCGCTAGTCCAAAAACCCAAAGCGCGTTGCTTGAAGCGATGGAAGAGCATCAGGTGTCAATTGACGGTGCGACCCGGGAACTGCCCTCGCCTTTTTTTGTTATCGCGACACAAAACCCACAAAATTACAGTGGCACCAATGCCTTGCCTGAATCCCAGCTCGACCGTTTCATGATGCGGCTCAGCCTTGGTTTTCCCGACCGTCTGGCAGAATTACAGTTGTTGCAGCAGAGCCCAGGACGCAGCCAGACTTTGCCTGCGATGTTAGATCATCAACAACTGATGCAGCTGCAAACTGCGGTCGATCAAGTGCAGGCGAGTGAAGCACTGCTCAATTATGTGCTTGATTTAGTCGGGCAAAGCCGTGGGCGTGATGACATGCAGCCATTGTCACCGCGGGCCGCAAAGGCGCTGGTCCGCGCCGGTCGTGCTTTTGCTTTGTTATCCGGTCGCAGTTTTGTCACCGCTGACGATATCCGCCATATCTTTTCTGCGGTCGCTGAGCATCGGTTGCAGCCCAGAGGGCATGCCGGTGAAACCAATGCCAGTATCCAGCTGTTACAGCAAACGAACTGTCAGATCTGAGATGGCGGAACTATTCAGGCGCAGCAAACAACGGATCCGCCAACGCATATGGCGCTGGCTTGATCAACGCATCCCTGCAGTAGCGCAGGCCAGGTTACGTCAACAATCGTTATTTGTATTTCCCACCCGCTTTGGTTTTAGCCTGGTGGCTTTAGTCATGCTTTTATATATTTTAGGGACGAACTATCAGAACAATCTGATTATTCTATTGGCATACGTGCTGCTGGTGCTGTTTGTCGGCAGTATCGTTCTGTCTTTTTTAAATTTGCACCACACCACTATCGAGGCGCGCGCTGTTGCTGATGTACATGTCGGCGACCAGGCGCAAATCCTCATCCAATTCGCCCGCGCCGACGGCATGCCGCAGGCGCTGTTCTGCAGCTGGCAGGAACAGCCTTTGCAAGTGGTAACATCCAGTCAGATGCTGTTGCCGCTTGCCACTGATATCCGTGGTTTTCATCTGCTGCCGCGGCTCAAGCTGCAATCGGTGTACCCCTTTGGTCTGGTTCGCTGCTGGAGCTATATCCGGCTGGATACGCGCTACTGGGTGTTTCCGGCGCCAGTCGCATCGCCCTATGCAGCAGCAATCGCTGACAAAAACCCGGATAGTGTGGATGAGTGGGCTGATTTACGTCTGTATCAGCCTGGCGATTCATTGCGTCAGCTTGATTGGAAACGACTGAGTCGTCAGCAGCAACTGCTCGTTCATCAATATAGCGCTGCGACCGTGCCATCCACGGAATTATGGCTGGAACCGGACCTTCGGCTGGCCGGCGTTGAAGCACAGTTATCAGATCTGGCGGCCCGGGCACTGCGTACAGCGGATCAACAGCAGCCATTTGGCTTGCGGCTTGGTCAAACCACCGTCGGCATCGGTGAAGGTCAGGCGCACTTGCGCCGTGTCTTACAGGAGCTGGCGTTATGCTAAAGACTAGCGCTGACCTGTTCCAGGCGCAGCAATGGCGTTTATGGCTATTCCAGCTGCTCCTCTGGGCCTTGCTGTTGCCAGCATATACCAGCTGGAGTCTGGCATTATTTGCCTTGTTGTTAATTGCCAAGCTTTGGCAGTTATATCGGCGCAGCGAGCCCTGGTCATTGGGGTACAGCAATCTGTTAGCCGGTGGGATGCTTGTCGCGCTGCTGCTCAATGCCCGCGAGCTTGGCGTGATGCACCTGATGTTCCACTTTCTGCTGCTTGCAGCCATTTTGCGATTACTGGGCCTGGCGCAGTCGCGCCGAAGAGATGTCATCCAGCTGTTGTGGGTGCATTATTTTCTGCTGGCCTGCGCCTTTATTTTGCACCAAAACCTCTGGCTGGCGGCCACCGTCTTTGTTGCTTTTGGCCTGAATCTGCACGCACATTATCTTTGTTTTTGTACGCAAAAACCGGTGGTCCGCTGGCGGCGGGTTGGTCAAACCAGCATCATCTTGTTGTTGCTGACTGTCGCGATGTTCGTGCTCTTTCCGCGTTTACCGCCGTTATGGCAATTACCCGGTGCGCAGCTAACACAAACCGGCCTGGCTGATGACCTAGCGCCGGGGTCAGTCTCCGAGCTGCTGCAATCGAACGAGCTGGCCTTTCGTGTGCGTTTTGACAACGACGCACCGCCGGCGTCACAGCGATATTTCCGCGCCAAAATCTATGATTTATTCGATGGCACTACCTGGCGCGCGCAACGACCGCAGCCAAGCGGTCAGTTTGCTAGCAACGAGCCGGCACCTTACCGCTATACCATCATTGCAGAGCCGCACCGGCAATTTAGCTTGTTTACATTGGGTGTACCGCAGGAACATAGCAAAAATACCGTGCTCAATAATCAAGCCTTATTGATCACGGAACAACCGTTGAGTCAACGCATTAGCTACCAGGTCGGTAGCAACCTTAGCGCCATTCCGGCGCGCGGTAACATCAATCGTTATTTGCAGCTACCTGCCGGGAATCCGCGCAGCCGGGTTCTGGCTTTGCAGATGAAGCAGCAGGCGACAACGACTGCTGCACTGATGCAACAAATAGCTGCCTATTTTCGCCAGCAAGAATTTGCATATAGTTTGTCGCCCGGCGAGATCAGCAACCCGCAAATTGATAACTTCCTGTTTGAACGCAAACGCGGATTTTGCAGCCACTATGCCGGTTCAACCGTTTTCTTGCTGCGCGCTGCGGGGGTTCCGGCACGGTTGGTCGGTGGCTATCTCGGTGGCGACTGGCAGGACGATG
>Ga0209812_10001056_pt1 | contig 21031 bp, 10 predicted proteins | sample JI71714BDNA_FD_187502 | JGI IMG/M metagenome (GOLD analysis project Ga0209812, IMG submission 187502) | Wastewater effluent complex algal communities from Wisconsin, to seasonally profile nutrient transformation and Carbon sequestration -... | ecosystem: Engineered > WWTP > Effluent > Algae...
GAGGCCAGACGAGATCGCTTCACGATGTTCGCGATGACGAATCGTGGAGGGCGTGGCGAAGGCCGGGGCCTTGCCCCGTCGGGCTCGGCACACGCACCGCCCGACGTCATCGCGAGGCGCGCAGCGCCGTGGCGATCTCCAGACTCGGGCCACGCATCCTCAGATCCCGTCATCGCGAGGCGCGTAGCGCCGTGGCGATCTCCGGACTCGGGCCACGCATCCTCAGATCCCGTCATCGCGAGGCGCGCAGCGCCGTGGCGATCTCCCGACCTCAACGCTTCATCCCCAGCCGCTCCAGCCGGCGGTACAGGGCCTGTCGGCTCAGGCCCAGCTCGGCAGCGGCCTGAGCGATGACGCCGCCGGCGCGCTGGATGGCGGCTTCGATCTGGGCGCGGTCGGGTTCCTCGTCACCGACACCGGCGGCTGCGCTCACCGCCAGCGCAGCGACCCGCGGCAGGCCGAGGTCGGCGAGGTCGATCTGCTCGCCCGGGGCGAGCAGCACGGCGCGCTGCATGGTGTTCTTCAGCTCGCGGACGTTGCCGGGCCACGGATGCTTGAGCAGCGCCTCGGCGGCGGCCGGGGTGAGTCGGCGGCCAGCCGGCAGGAAGGCTTGCGCCAGCGGCAGGATGTCGCGCGGACGCTCGTGCAGCGGCGGCAGGTACAGCTCGATCAGGTTGAGCCGGTAGTAGAGGTCCTCGCGGAAGCGGCCCTCGCGGATCATCGCCGGCAGGTCGGCGTTGGTCGCGCTGATGACCCGAACGCGGACCTGGGTTTCGCGATTGCTGCCGAGTCGCTGGAAGCGGCCGGTCTCCAGCACGCGCAGGAGCTTCATCTGGCCCGCGAGCGGCAAGTTGCCGATCTCGTCCAGAAACAGCGTGCCGCCGTCGGCCGCCTCGAACTTGCCCTCACGCGAGCGCTGCGCGCCGGTGTAGGCGCCGGCCTCGGCGCCGAACAGCTCGGCCTCGATCAGCTCGGCCGGCAGCGCGCCGCAGTTCAAGGTCACGAAGGGCCCGTCGCGCACCGCGGAGTTGGCCTGGATCAGCTCGGCGATCCGCTCCTTGCCGGCGCCGTTCGGCCCGGTGATCAGCACCGGCACGTCCGCGCGGGCGATGTGGCAGGCCAGCCGCAACACGCGTTCGGTGGCCGGATCGGCGTAGACGATGCCGCGCAGGTCGTACTGGCGGGCCAGCGCCTCGCGGGCGCGGCGTTCGCTGGCGGCCTGCGCCTTCAGCGCGGCGCTGGTCTGCTTCAGTTCCAGCAGGTTGCCGACCGCGGCCAGCAGCCGCTGGTCGTCCCAGGGCTTCTGCAGGTAGTCGGCGGCGCCGGCCTTGACCAGCGCCACCGCGCGGTCGAGGTGGGTCCAGGCCGTCAGCAGGATCACCGGCAGGTCCGGGGCTTCGGCGCGAATTGCGGCGAACAGCGCCTCGCCCTCCTCACCGCTGGTGGTATCGGCGGTGAAGTTCATGTCCTGCACGACGAGGTCGATGGCACCGCGCTTCAATAGCGCCAGCCCCTCGGCCGGACTGGCGGCGGTCAGCGTGTCGTGGTCGGCCAGCGAGAACAGCAGCGACAGTGCCTTCGCCACCTGCGGGTTGTCGTCGATGATCAGAATGGTCGCCATGGCCGCAGTGTAGGGCGCGCAGCCTGTCGCACTTGGGCGATCGTCGCGAGGGACAGCGGGATCGAGGACGGATTTAGCCATCTTTCGAGGAGGGATAGCCCAGCTATCTGACGAGAAAGGGCAAATCCGGACCGATCTCCGCTGTTCCGCAGCAGATCAGTCCCGAGTGCGACAGGCTGCTCATCAGACGCTGCGGGTGGCAACCGCCGGCGGCACCGCCGCGGCGCGCAGGGCCGGCGCCAGCACGGCCAGCAGGCCCAGCATCAACAAGACCAGCGCGCCCAGGCCGAGGTACTGCAGCGGCAGCCGGGTCAGCTCCAGCTCGCTCATCATCACCTGATTGACCGCAATTGCCAGACCGCAGCCGACCAGCACGCCGAAGCCGGTGATAAGCAGGTTCTCGGTCAGGAACAGCCGGAGGATGTCGGCCCGGGTGGCGCCCAGCGCGCGACGCACGCCGATCTGCTTGCGCCGCTGGTTCACCCACAGCGAGGCGAGGCCGACGATGCCGCTCGCGGTCATCACCAGCAGCAGGCCCATCACGATCACCAGCCCGTTGACCAGCGTGTGTTCGCCGCGGTAGCGCTGCTCGCGGGTCTCGGACATGGTGCGGACACCGCTGGACAGCCGCCCGGCCACGCGCTTGACCAACACGGCGTCGGCATCACGGGCGATCTGCGCCATTGTCTTCGGATCGTCGACGCGTACCGCGTAGGTCCGCCAGTTCTGCACGATGCGTGCCGGGAAGATCACCGAGCGGGTGCCGTCGCCGCCCCAGGAGGCACGGCCCCACGGCGACACCAGCGTGTCGACCACACCGATGATCTCGATCGGCCCGGTGTCGCCCCACCAGAAGGGCTTGCCGACCACGCTGTCGGCGTCCGGATACAGCGTCCTGGCCATCGCCCGGGTCAGGATCGCGGTCTTCGGCGTCGGTGCGTTCTCCAGGTCCTCGTCGACCAACAGGGCCTCGTCGGCGCGAAAGTCGCGGCCTTCGGTCAGCCGCAAGCCCCAGACGGCCAGCACGCCCGGATCGGCGAAATAGGTGGCGGCATGGGTCAGCGCCTCCTCGTAATCGGCGACGATGTTGAAGCCGGAGTTGTTGCCGGAATTCGACAGCGGCACCTGATTGACCCAGACCGCATCGACCACACCGGGCATGCCGCGCAGCGCATCGAGGTCTGCGGTACTGACCGCGCCGGTGGTGTCGCGTTCCTTGTCGAGCACGCCGACGTGGAAGACCACGTCCTCGTCGACGCCGCTCTGCCGGTGGGCCTCGTCGAGGCGGTCGCGGACCACGTACAGCGCGTTCGACAGGATCGCCAGGGTCAGTGCAACCTGCAGGGCGATCAGGATCACGCCAGTCTTGCGATGGCGCATGGCGGACAGGATGGGACGCAGTTCCATGATGACGACGCTCCTCACTGGCTCTTCAACTGGATGGCGGGACGGACCTGACAGGCCTGCCAGGTCGGCAGCAGGCCAGCGACCAGCGCGGCGGTGACCCCGAGCAACAGGGTGGCGCCGATCAGCGCCGGGTCCATGACATAGAAATCCTCGGCGCCGGTCAGACGGCCGTTGATCAGCTCCAGACCGAGCACCGTCAGACCGAGGCCGAGCAGCGCGCCGACCACGCCGAGCACGCCGGCCTCGATCAGGCTCTGCTGCAGCACCTCGGCGCGGGTGGCGCCCAGCGCGCGGCGCACGCCGATCTCGCCGGCCCGCGCGGTGAACTTGGCCAGCATCAGCGTCACCACGTTGACCAGGCAGACCAGCAGGAAGCCGCAGGCCATCCAGGTCGCCATCCGGGTGTCGTTGCTGACCACCCCGGTGTAGTCCAGCCACTCGCGGACATCGTGCAGGCGGTTGTTTTCCGGTCGCTGCATGCGGCCCAGCTGCTTCTGTTCGGCCACGTAGGCCTTGAGATAGTCCCGATAGGCGTCGCGCTGGTCGGCGCGCTCCAGCTCCACCCAGTACTGCAGCCAGGTGCACTCGGACTTCAGGAAATTGGCGTATCCCGGGCCGACTTCGCCGCCGCTGCAGTTGGTCCAGCCGTTGTTGCGCCACTCGCGCGAGGTCGCGTTGCGGATCGGCAGCCACAGCTGTTCCGGTCGACCGGTCGCATCGGAGCCGTTGACCCGGTCGAAGCGTGGGGTCGGGTTCCACTCGCCCATCACGCCGACAATCGTGTAGGCGCGATCGTCAATGGTCAGGCGCTGACCGATCACCGCGGCCGGCTCGGTATCGAACACCCGCCGCGCCAACGCCTCCCCGATCACCGCCACATCGGCACCGCGGGCGTCTTGTTCGGCAGTCCAGGCGCTGCCGGCAATGAGGGGCACGTCGAACATCGTGAAGTAGTCGCGGGTGGTGGCCATGCCGCTCTCGAAGAAGGGCTGCACCGTGTCACCGGGCGGATCGAGGGTCGGATAGATCCCGTAAATCGCCGTCTGCCGCAGGCCTTTGGCGTCGCGCAGCAGGTTCTCGACATCGGTCCAGGTCATCTGCCGCTCCGGCTCCTCGCCGGCGGTGTAGCTGCCGTCCATCAGGCCGTTGTCGAACTGCGGCACCAGCAGCCGGTCGCTCTTGTGCGGGATCGGGTCGCCGGACATCACCAGGAACATGGTCAGGCTGGTCATGCTGGCGCCGATGCCGACCGCGAGGATCAGCACGATCAGCGCGGTGATCACCGGGGCGCGGCGCAGGCTCTTCAAGCCAAGGACGAGGTAGTAGCGGAACATCGGGGTTCTCCTCGCTGCTCAGGCGGCCTGCGCCAGCGGCTTGACCACGTCGACGATCTGGCCGTCGACGATGTGGATGTTGCGGTGCGCGCGGGCGGCCAGTTCCGGGTCGTGGGTGACCATCACGATGGTGGTGCCCTCAGCGTTGATCTGCTCTAGCAGCTCCATCACGCCGCGGGCCATCTGGCTGTCGAGGTTGCCGGTCGGCTCGTCGGCCAAGAGCAGCCGCGGTTCGCCGGCCAGCGCGCGGGCGATCGCGACGCGCTGCTGCTGCCCGCCGGACAGTTCGGCCGGGTAGTGCTTGATCCGTGAGGCGAGGCCCACCTTGGCCAGCGCACCCTCGATACGGCGCTTGCGCTCGGCGGCGGGCAGGCCGCGATAGCGCAGCGGCACGTCGACGTTGTCGAACAGGTTGAGGTCCGGAATCAGGTTGAAGCCCTGGAAGATGAAACCGAGCTTCTGATTGCGCAGCCGCGAGCGCTGGTTGTCGTCCAGACCGCGGACGTCGACGCCGTCCAGCCGGAACTCGCCGCCGGTGAATTCCTCCAGCAGGCCGGCGATGTTGAGAAAGGTGGTCTTGCCCGAGCCGGACGGCCCGGTGACGGCGACGAACTCGCCCTCGCGGACGTGGATGTCGATCCCGCGCAGCGCGTGGGTCTCGATCAGGTGGGTGCGGTAGACCTTGGACAGGCGGGTCATCGTCAGCATGGCGGCTTCCTCGGGTCGGGCTGTTCGAAAAGGGGTTCGGATCGGGACGGAAGGATCAGTCGTTGACGCGGATGCGCTCGGCGTCCTCGAAGAGGTCGCTGCCGGCGATCACCACGCGATCGCCGGGTTGCAGGCCGTCGAGCACTTCGACCGCGGCCACCGCGGTGGCGCCGATCCGGATCGAGCGGCGCACGGCGTCGCTGCCGTCGAGCACATAGGCCAGTCGACCGCCGTGGGTCTCGACGAAGGGGCCGCGGGCCAGCATCAGCACGTCGGGCTTTTCCTCGATCAGCACGCGGGCGCTGACCCGCTGGCGCTGACGCAGGCCGGTGGTCGGGTCGAGCAGGCGGACGCGGGCCAGCACCTGCCGCTCCAGCACTTCCGGGGCAATCGAGGCCAGCTCGCCGGCCAGCGTCTGCGCACCGATCCGCACCTCGACGCGCAGGCCGGGGCTCAGGTCATCGGCGTAGCTCTCCGGCACTTCCAGTTCGACGTCCAACTGGCTCAGGTCCAGCACGGTCATCAGCGGCGCATTCGCCGGCACCACGCTGCGATCGGCGACCGCGACGCTGCCGACCACGCCGGTCACCGGCGAGCGCAGCTCCAGCGCGGCCACGCGGCGTTCCAGCTCGGCGACCACCGCTTCCTGGCGGGCCAGCGCTTCCTCGCGGCCCTTCAGCTCCAGCGTGACGCTGCGCTGCTCCAGATCGACATCGGCCTCGCTGTGACGGGCACGCACCCGGGCCGCGTCGACTGCATCGGTGTAGGCAAGGCACTGGGCGCGCGGAATCACCTGGCGTTCGCAGGCCTCGGCGGTGCGCTCGGCATCGCGCTCGGCGGCCTTCAGCGTCAGCTTCGCCTCGTCGGCGGTGCGGATCGCGGTCAGCCGGGCGCGCTCCGCCTGGATCCGCTCACGGGCGACCTCGGCCTCCAGCGCCCGCAGCGAGGCGCGCTCGCGTTCGTGCTCGGCGGCCAGTTCCGGCGACTCCAGCACGGCAAGCACCTCGCCGGCGCGCACCTCGGCGCCGGCCCGGGTCCGCAGATTCACGGTCACCGCCGCCGGCGCGTACAGCGTCGGGCTGACCGCCGCGACCACCTGGCCGCTGACCTGCGCATCGCGGACCAGCAGCCCGCGCTCCACCGTGGCAATCCGCAGCCGCTCGCCATCGATCGAGCGGCCGGCACTGGCCCAGCTCATCGCCACCGAGGCCACCACCAGCGCCACCACGCCACCGGCGGCGATCCAGCCCAGCGGCAACCGCCGCGGCGCGGTCAGCGGACGATCCTGGGCAGCGGGTTCGGCAATCATCGGCGGGCTCCGGTCGGGGACTGACCGGATAAAGCACGCCGCGTGCCAACTTCAAGTCGTTGATTGGATTGGACTTTATCGCTGTCCGGGCGTCCGCGGCGACGTCCGGGCGGGTGTCCGCCCGCCCGCCCGGACGTCAGCGACGGCCCGCGAGCGCGGGCCGTCGGGTCAGCGCAGGGGCTGCGCCGGGTCGCCGAGGTAGCCGACGCTGTAGATCGCTTCGGTGTACTCCGGCGCGGTCTGCAGCAGGTCCTGCCGCGCGGCTTTCAGGGCATCGCCGACCGTGGGCAGCACGTCGGTGGTGCCGAGGCGGCCGTCGGCCAGCACGTCGAGGAAGCGGCGGGCCAGCGCCATGTGGCTGGCGTCTTCGGCGAGGTGCGAGGCGCCGAGCACGCCGGCGGCCAGACCCGGGCGACGCAGCAGCGCCTGCGCCATGCTGTTCTGGTCCGGCAGCACGAAGTAGTTGTTCCAGCAGCCCCACTGCGCCACCAGCGCCGGCGGCCCGACGCGACTCAGACCGCTGATCTGCTGCGTGCCAATCAACGCGTCCAGCCCCCAGCGATTCGGCCCGGAGTGGCCGACGTACTGCACCCAGTCGGCACTGCCCTGCAGCGCGGCCAGCGTCCGCTGCCGGGCAGGGTCGACGCCGACGTCGTTGACGGCGACCAACTCGGAGCTGCCCTCGATCAGGCTCAGCAGGGCGCGGCTGTTCTCGGCGAAGGCTTCGCCGGCCTGGGCGGCGCCGGCCAGCGTGTACCAGCGGCTGGCCGGTTGGGTGGTGCGGGCGACGATGCTGTCGATCAGCGCGCGCAGCTCCTCGCGGGTGCGGACCGGCAGACGGCCGACCGCCAGCTCGTCGCCGGCATCGCCGCTGACATCCGCGTAGGGCTGGTCGGTGGGCGCAAAGCCGACGAAGCGTCCGACCCGCCGGTAGTGGGTCGGCAGGAAGCTGATCGAGCCGAGGCCGAGGTGATTGGCGTAGTCGTAGCTGTCGCCGCCGACCAGCAGGGCGTAGCGCGCGCCGCGCTCGGCGTAGCGCCGCAGTAGGTCGCGGATGGCGGCCGGATCCGGTGCGTGGTCGCTGCCGGCGGCATAGGCGGCGTCGGTCGTGACCACCGCCACCTGCAGGCCGCGGCTGGCTTGCAGCGCCTGCAGCGGCGCGAGGTCGTCGACGAACTGCGGGTGGGTCACGATGACGTAGTCGGCATCGGTGACCGTCGCCGCGGCGGGCGCCAGGAACAGCCGCGCGCTGGGCTGCGCCGCCAGCGACTGGACGTGGATGGCCTCGAAGGTCGGGACCTGCACCGTGCCGGTGGCCTCCAGCCGGCGCTCGCGGCCGCCGCTCTGCAGCCAGATCAGGCTGGGCGGCAGGCCCGCCAGACGCACGCCGGGCGGCTCCGCCTCGAAGCCGTTGGCAAAGCCGTCGGACCCGGTGGCGGCGCGGAACTCACCGCTGACCAGACTGGCCGCGACGGCGGTGCTGCGGGCATAGCGGGCCTCGAAGCCCTCCAGCACCACCACACTCGCCGGGGCCGCACCGGGCAGGGCCCGCAGGATCAGCTGGTTGTCGGCCTGCACCGCGGCCGCCGGCAGCACCAGCTCGAGCGTGCGTTCGACCAGTCCGTCGAAGCTCTGGGCGGCGAGGCGTTGGCCATTCAGCCACACCTCGACCTGGTGGTCGACGACGCCCTCGTAGTCGTTGCCGCCCCAGACCCGCACGGTCAGGGCCACATCACCGCCGGCGTAGCCCGGCAGCGCGAAGCGACGTTCGGCCTCGCGCGGTGCGCTCGTCACCACCAGCCGCTCGTCGTACCACGGGTCCTCACCGGGGGCGGACAGGCTGTAGCCGCGATTCGGATAGGCCTCGATGCGCGTCGGGACAACCCGATCGCTGCCGCTGGAGGCCGCGCCGATGCCGCTGGCGTCGATCGCGCCGGTCGCGCTGCGGCGCAGGGTGTAGACGTTCTCCGGTCCGTAGAGCGAGCGCCGCGCGACGCCGCGGAACTCGAGCACGCAGCCGGGGCCGAAAACCGCGCAGCCGATATGCCGTGCCACCGGGCGACCTTCGTCGAACAGCGCCAGCTCGGCCGCCGGGACCTCGCGCGGGTCGAAGCCCGCCGCCAGCATGGCCTCATAGCTGATCCGGTAGAGGCCGTCCGCGGACACGCCGATCTGCAGCGCGTCGGTGGTGGGCGTCCGCCGCGGCGCCGCTTGCGCATTCGCGGCACGGATGGCGGTCCAGTCCACCGGGTCACTCACGGTCTCGCTGCCGCGCGACTCGCCGACGGTCACCGGCGGGTGGAAGCGCGAGTGGCCAACGACGTCAATGTCCTCCAGCCGCAGCTGGGTCCAGCCGCCATCGGCCACCTCGGTCTGGTAATCGCGGCCGCGGAAGGAGTCGCCGGCCTGCGCCGGGATCAGCGCGGTCACGGGTTCCCACTGACCACCCTGCAGGCCCCACCAGCGGAAGCCGATCTGGCCGACCTCGACCGCGGTCTGCCAGCGCAGTTCGAGCGCGGAACCCCGTCGCTGGCTGGACAGGCGCGCCAGCGTCACCGGTGTCGTCACCAGATCGGCGCCGAGGAAGGTCATGCCGATGGTTTCGTTGCCGTGGGTGGTTTCGACGTCGTTGAACTGGTCCTCGGCGATGCGGGCGGTCATCTGCACGGTGTTGCCGGAGGGATTGCTGAGCGCGCAGCGCAGCGGCCAGCCGCCGTCGGCCTCGTTGCGGGTCTGCTTGCCGGCGAAACCGCGCAGATTCGCGGCCACCAGCGTGCCGGGCACGGTCATCGCGTTGGCCGCGCAGCTGCCGGTCACCGTGCCGGTGCCGGTCGCGATGCCGACCGTGGCCGGGCCGCCCAGCACCGGCAGTGCGGCGCTGACCCCGGACTCGAAGGCGATGTAGCCCAGCGTCTCCGGCGTGCTGATGCCGACCGGGGCCTCGTCGGCACTGGATTCCGACAGTTCCAGCGCGGCGTCGAAGCCGGTGGCCGTCACCGAGGTCGTCAGCGGTGTCATCCACGGCTGCGAAGCGCCGGTCAAACCGCCCGCCGTCAGGTTGCTGCCTTCGTTCGCCCAGCTCTGCACGGTGCTCAGGACCACCGGGGCCGCCGAGAAGTTGAGCGAGGGATTGCCGTCGACCTGGAAGGTCACCGGCGTGGTCGAGGGCGACGGCCAGCCGGCAAAGCCGGCTGCGGCCGGGTTGTACTGCAGCGCAGACACGGAGGCACTACCGACCTTCATCAGCACGCCGGGGCCACTGCCGCGGGCCGGCTGCAGCACGTCGTTCTGCAGCCGGTAGCTGCCCGGAATTGCGGCCAGCCACTGGATGGTCATCACCCCCAGCGCGCCGTTGGCCGAACCGGAGGGCGCCTGGACCTGCAGGACCTCGAAGCCCGAAGCAGTGACATTGCGGATCCGCAGCGCCGCCGGCGTGGCGGCTTCATTGCTGGGCGAGACCACGACCACCGGCGTGCTCGGGAAGGGCGTCGGGAAGCGGACGCTGACCGTCGGGTTGGCGGTGCTGGCGCGGGTGGCCGGCAGCATGACCGATCCGGACTGGACCGAGGCGCAGGCCCCGACCCGCGTCGGGCAGGCATCACAGGCATCGCCGATGTTGTCGGCATCGGCATCCGCCTGATTGAAGTTGGCGACGCCGGGGCAGTTGTCGCTGCCGTCGCAGCGGCCGTCGAGGTCGAAGTCGCCGGTGGACTGGTCACCGGTGCAGACGCAGACGCGCTCGGCGGCGGTCGCCCAGCGGCCGTTTTCGGTGGTCGCGCCGACCGTGGTCGGCGTGCCCTGGGTGGTGGCGTGCTGGTTGTAAACCCAGAAGCACTGGTTCGACGGATCGACATCGGCGCCGGAATAATCGCCCCAGCGATTGCTGCCGGTGCTGCCGTCGGTGAAGGTCCGCACGTAGCTCGCTACCCCGGCACGCAGCGTCTGAATGCTGGAGGTGGTGCCACCGGCGCGGATGGTCTGGTAATAGGAGCCGGCGAATATGCCGGCGCCGGAGGCGGAAAACCCTACCACCACGTCGCCGCGCGCATTGATCGCCGGCGAGGGAAAAAAGGTCGCCACATCGCCCAGCGTGTCGCCCGGAATCAGCGACCGCGTGGCCGAGGCGGTCACCGGGGCGCCAGCCGCGTCGGTCGGCACCCGGAACAGCACGGCGGTTTCATCGCCCTGCTCGGCGGCCGGCAGACCGGACTCGGCGTTGGGCAGCGCGGTATTGGCGAAGACCAGCGTGCCGTTCGACCACATGGCATCGCTGGATCGGCGGTCGTTGGTGCTGATCCGGATCGCCGACCCCGATTGCTGCGCGTTGGGAAACGCCGTTCCGGCATCGTAGTCGACGAAGAACACAAAGTGCTCGCTGACCGTCGGCGTGCCCAGCGGATTGCTGACCCGCAGCACCCGGATGGCTTCATTGACTCCCGAGGTCAGCCCGGCGCTGGTAAGCCAGGTGCCCACGGTTCCGGGCACCGTGCCGCTGACCCGCGCCGGGATGGAGGTGGTCGGAATGTTGAACAGCCCGGCAATCGGGTTGATCCGGTTCACGGTGACCGTCGTATTGGCATACAACTGCGACTTGGTGAGAATCCAGAGCCGCTGGGCACTGCAGAAGGCATTGTTGGACAAGCGGAACATGTTGCCGGTGATATAGATCGCCTCTTCATCGACGGCAAAACCCGGATAATCGACCCAGCAGTCACTGCCGCCAATGTTCTCCACCGCATTGATGGCGGTCGCGAACCAGGTGCCGTTGGGATTGGCATCGTCCGAGGCGGCAACCAGGATCCGCGAGGTGGTCGCCGTCAGTTCCAGCGTGGTGACCAGCCAGCGCTGCGAGTAGCTATCGAACACCACCTTCGGGTCGAAGGTGGCATTGACCGGGGTCACCGCCGAAAAGAAGGTCCGCAGCGACTGATTCAACGTATTGGCCGGCGTGGCTTCCTTGGTGTGGATCTGGATCGCCACATTGGTCACGGTGACCACGTGATCCGGCCCGACCGCCACCGAGCTGTCCGGCGGAATGAACACGCCGCCGCCGGTCAGGACCGCATTGTTGGCGAAGTCGCTGCCGAGAAAGCCGGGCCGCGGTCCGGCGGCGGCTTTGGGCGCCGGCGCCAGGTCTGCGTCCTGCAGGGCTTCCGGCGGCAGCATGAAGCCCACACCGCGACGGCCTGGCAGATTGGCCTTCGGGGTCGGTTCGTCGATGACCCGGAGCGTCCGGACGTCGATCGGCCCCTGGTAGGGCTCGGCGTTGATCGGCGTCGAAATCAGCCGGGAGGCCGAGACCCGCATGTCGACGCTGCCGAAGGACCGCTGGGCCACGGGTTCGTCGGCCTGCGCGCTCTGGGGTGCCTGCGCCTCCAGCGCCGAGCGGATCCCGGTCGAACTGCATCCGACCATCCCCGCCGCGATCGCCGCGACCATCAGCCGCGCCGCGCCACCCAGACCGAGGCGGGCGCCACGCTGTCTTTGTAATTCTTTGGTCATAGGTGAGACCTCCATTCAGCGCAAGTCTATCCAGCGTGAGCGGTTTGGCAAGCACGAATGTGGCTGCCCCAGCGATACGGGCGGCTGCGACACCAGCCCGCAGGTTGGGGCCGCGCCCGCGGGGTGGTGCTGGAAGATCGCCGACCTGTCGAAGGGCCGGGCGCCGGCTTGAGCTTCTGGCAACGGCCGAAGCGGCTACAGCCCCCGCGCCGCGCAGAGCGCGGCGAGCCGCGCCTGATGCGGCGCCAGCTCGGCGGCGTCGATGGCGAAGATGCCCATCTGCCCGACACTGAAATCCAGCCAGATCAGCGGCAGCTCGGGCAGCAGTGCGGCGAGGGCCCTCTCGGCCTCGCCGACCTCGACGATCAGCAGCCCCGTGGGGCTGAGATACCGCGGGGCGTCACGCAGCAGCTTCAGCGCGACGTCGAGCCCGTCGGCGCCGGCTTCCAGGCCCAGCTTCGGTTCGTGCGCGTATTCGGCCGGCAGGGCGTCGTATTCGGCGGTGGTGATGTAGGGCGGGTTGCTGACGATCAGGTCGTAGTGCGCGCCCTTCGGCAGCGGCTCGAACAGGTCGCCCGCGTAGGCCCGTACTCGGTCACCGACCCGATGCAGGGCGATGTTCTCGTGGGCCAGCGTCAGCGCCTCGGGCGAGAGGTCGACCAGGTCCACCGGCAGGCCGGGGTGATGCACCGCGATGGCGATGCCGATGCAGCCGGAACCGGTGCACAGATCCAGCGCGCGGGTCAGCGGTCGGCCGTCCAGCCACGGGCTGAAGCCGCCGAGGATCAGTTCGCCAATCGGCGAACGCGGCACCAGCGCGCGGGCGTCGGACTTGAAGGGCAGCTCGGCGAAGACCGCCCTGCCGGTCAGGTACACCGCCGGGATGCGTTCGCCGATCCGCCGCTCGAACAGGGCGAGCACCGCCTGCTTCTCGTGGGCCAGCAGCCGCGCACCGCCCTGACTCGCCGGGAAGTCCGCCGGCAGCCCGAGGGCGTGCAGCACCAGTTCCTTCGCCTCGTCCAGCGCGTTGTCGCTGTGATGGCCGAAGCTCAGGTCCGCGGCCGCCAGTCGGGAGGCGCCGTAGCGGATCCAGTCGATGATCGTGTGCAGGGAATCGGTCATCTGCGGATTGAACCACGCCGCTGCGGGTCGGCGACTGTCGCGACGCGGCCGTGACTTCCGGTTCGCGGCGCCCTGCCGCGGCTGTCGGATACTTCCGATCACGCTCCCTGATCGGTGATTCCCATGTCCGTCAAACGCTGCCTCGCGCTCGCCCTCGCTCTGACGCTGGCCACGCCCGTCTTCGCCGAGGAGGCCCCGAAGGACAGCGGCTGGAGCCTCGGTCTGGCCTCGATCGTGCGGCAGGAGCCCTATCGAGGGTTCGACACCGACTTCAGCGTGTTCCCGCTGATCGCGCGGCGCGGCGGCGGCGACCGCTTCTACGTGCGCGGGCCGGGCCTCGGCGTCTGGGCCTACAGCACGCCGAGTTGGCGACTGGGCTTTCGCGCCGAAGCGCGACTGGACGGCTACGAGGCCGACGACAGCGACTTCCTGACCGGCATGGCCGAGCGCAAGCCGACGCTGGAGGCTGGTATCGACGTCGACCTGATCGACCTCGCGATCGGAGAACTGGGCGTCAGCACCGCCACCGACGTGCTGTCCCGCCACGACGGCTACGAGCTGGAGCTGCGCTGGCAGCTGCCGCAGGACTGGCTGGGCTTCTCGCCGCAGCTGGCGGTGCGCTACCAGTCCGAGGACCTGCTCGACTACTACTACGGGGTCAGCGCCGCCGAGGCCCGCGCCGGTCGGCCGGCCTATCGCGCCGACGACGGCGTGGCCGTGGCGCTGTCGCTGCAGCGTCTGCAGCCGCTGTCGCAGCGCTGGTCGCTGCTGATGAATGCCGAAATCGAGCGGCTGCCGGACAGCGCCGCCGACAGCCCGATCGTCGACGGTCGGACCAAACCGCGGCTGCTGCTGGCGCTGATGTACGCGCTGTAACCCGGCCGATGCCGTGGCCGATTGCGGGCTCCAGCCGCAGTCGCCATGGTCCGCGCCATGCACGCCACCGACCTGCCGCCCCCGAGCCCCGAATCGCTCGCCGCCTCCGCGGCGCTGTGCGAACGCCTGCGCGCCGAGATCGAGGCCCACGGCCCGATCTCCTTCGCCCGCTACATGACCCGGGCGCTGTACGAACCGGGACTCGGCTACTACAGCAGCGGCCGGGTGCTGCTGGGGCCGCGCGGGGACTTCGTCACCAGCGCCGAACTGGGCAGCATCTACGCGCGCTGCCTCGCGCGCGCGGTGGCGCCCGTGTTGAAGACGCTGGAGTCGCCCGAAGTGCTGGAAGTCGGGCCGGGCAGCGGCGCCTTTGCCGCAGACTTCGCCCAGGCCTTGATCGCCGAGGGCGTGCCCTTGGCGCGTTATCACCTGCTGGACGTCTCGCCGGCCCTGCGCGAACGGCAGATCGCCACGCTGGAGCATCGGGTACCGGCACTGATGCCGCGGATGGCCTGGCTGGATGAGCCGCCGGCGCAGGGCTGGGAGGGTGTGCTGATCGCCAACGAGGTGATCGACGCACTGCCGGTGCGGATCGGGGTGCAGCGCGAGGCCGGACTGATGGAGCGCTGCGTCGGCGTGGGCGAGCGCGGTCTGGGCTATGTCGAGCTGCCGGCCGACCAGGAGCTGGTCGAGGCGATCACCGCGCTGGACACCCTCCGCGGCGGGCCGCTGCCGACCGGCCAGGTCGGCGAATGGCGGCCGGATCTGGGCCACTTCGTCGCCCAGCTCACCGCCCGGCTGCGTCGCGGGCTGGTCGTGTTCGCCGACTATGGCGACAGCGCCGCCGAACTGGCCGATCCGCGCCGCGCCGCCGGCACGCTGATCGCGCATTACAGGCAGCGGGTGCTGAGCGACCCGTTCTGGCACCCCGGCCTGTGCGACCTGACCACCTCGGTCGACTTCAGCGCGCTGGCCGCGGCACTGACCGCCACCGACCTGACGCTCTGCACCTGGGCGCATCAGGCCGGCTTCCTGATTGCTGCGGGTCTGGGCGAGATCGTCGGCGATCTCGACGCCCTGTCCGAGCGCGAGCGCCTGAAGTTGACCCGCGAAATCAAGCTGCTGACCCTGCCGGGCGAGATGGGCGAGCGCTTCAAGATCCTGGTGGCGAGCCGCGCGCTCGACACGGAAGCCTTGCCCGAGGTGTTGACGCTGGCCGGGCAGCAACACCGGCTCTGAGCGACGAGGCCGCTTCGGAACGCCGCAGGCCTCAAGCCGGGACTGCTGGCTGGCATTCCGGCATCGGCGTAGAGTTCACGAATCGACTACACCCTGAAGGAGGGTGTCATGCGCGTGTTCTGGATGACGGTGGCAATGGCTCTGTTCGTGCTTTCACCGCCCGCGAGCGCCACCGACGCCCCGCGGCTCGCCGCCGCTGCGCTGCTGGCCGACCCGCGCGCGGTCACCGGGGAGTTCGAACTGAACGGCGTGCGCTCGGTCACCGGCGGCACCGTCTCGCTGCAGCTGACGCCCTTCACGGTCTGGACGCCCGACGCCCGCGTGGTGGTGGTTGGTGCCGACGGCGTCGAGCGTGAGCAGCCGATTCCGCAGACCGCCTTCTTCCGCGGCCACATTCAGGGCGACCCGGCCAGCCGCGTCTATCTGTCGGTCGAGCCGGACGGCACGAGCACCGGGCTGGTGCGGCACGCGCTCGGCGCACTGCAAAGCCTGGTCGCCGCGCCCACCCCCGATGGCCTCGCGCTGACGCTGACCGCGGTCGACATGGACGCGATGGCCGCCGGTCGACCGGCTTTCCAGTGTCAGCAGGATCGGCTACCCGCCGTCCCGCCCGAGGCCTACGCCAACGGGCTGCCGCAGCAGACGCCGATCGAGCCGATCGCGAACCCGGCGCCGGACGGCGCGCTGTTCCGCGCGCGGCTCGCCATCGACTCCGACTGGGAGTTCCGCCAGCGCTTCGCTTCCTCGGCGGCGGCCACCAGCTACATCGGCAATCTGGTCGGCTACGCCTCGACGATCTACACCGACCAGCTCGATACCCAGCTGGAAGTGTCCTTCTCGCGCGTCTTCGACAGCTCGGCCGACCCTTACACGCAGACCGCCTCGGATTGCGCGCTGTACGAGTTCGGCAAGCACTGGAACGACAACTTCGCCGGCACCAGTCGGACCATCGCGCACCTGGTGTCCGGCAAGGGCAGCGGCGGCGGCGTGGCGTGGGTTGGCGTGCTCTGCAATGGCGCCTTCAACGTCGACACGACGGGTGCGGGCTGCCCGGCGGGTGGTCCGACCGGCACCGCCAACTACGGCGGCGCCTACGGCTTTACCGGCGAGATGACCGGCAGCTTCAACCCGGCGGCGCCGACCGCGGTGTGGGACATCGTCGCCTTCGCCCACGAGGTCGGCCACAACTTCAACTCGCCGCATACGCATTGTTATGGCGGCATCGGCGGCAACGGCAGCCCGGTCGACAGCTGCTTCGGCCAGGAGTCCGGCACCGGCTGCTCCAGCGCGGCGAACTCGTTGCCCGGCTCGGCCGGCCAGAGCTCCGGCACGATCATGAGCTACTGCCATCTGCTGAGCCCGGGGATGAGCAACGTCGGCCTGACGCTGGGCGGCACCGCCGCCAGCCCGCACCCGTTCGGCACCGCGCCGCTGCGGGTGCCGAGCCGGATGCGCGATCACGTCGCCGCCCGCGCGACCAGCTTCCCCGGTTGCCTCGCGCTGGGGTCGGCCAGCGGCACGCTGTCGGTCACCGGCCCGACGCTGCTGCCCGGCGCCAGCGGCACGGCGACCGTGCAGCTCGGTGGCTCGGCGATTTCCGGCGCGCAGTTCCGGCTGTGCGTCGACGGCACGCGCCTCAGCCTCGGCAGCGCCACCATTCCCACCGGACTGGCCGGCCTCGGCTGCGCCGCGCAAACCGCCGGCAGCTGTCCGGCCGGCACCACGGTCGGCATCACCTGCTCGGGCTTCGCGCCCGGCGCCGACTGGACCCTGCCGCAGAGCCTGACCGTCGCGGTGACCGCCGCCGCGGGTGCGCCGGCCGGCGCCACGCCGCTCGCGTTCGCCAGCGGTGCCACGTTCTCCGATCCGGGCGGCAACGATTTCACGCCGACCGCCACCAACGGCACCGCGACGATCGCGGCGACCTACACGGTCGGCGGCACCATCAGCGGCCTCGCGGCGACGCGCAGCGTGGTCCTGCGCAACACGGTGACCGGTGAGAACCTGACCCGCAGCGCCAACGGCAGCTACACCTTTGCCGCCGTGCAGGGCAGCGGCGCCCTGTACACCGTGACGGTGCAGACCCAGCCGGTCGGCCAGAACTGCTCAGTCGCCGGCGCCAGCGGCACGATCGGCAGCGCCAACGTCACCAACGTCAACGTCAGCTGCGTCGACAGCGCCGCCTCGCTGGTGGCCAGCAGCCCGAGCCTCGCCCGTGGCGCCAGCGGCAACGCCACCGTGCAGCTGGGCGGCCCCGGCGTCGCCGGCGCGACCTTCCGCGTCTGCGTCGACGGCAGCCGACTGACCCCGGGCACCGCGACCATACCGGCCGGCCTGCCGGGTCTGGCCTGCACGGTGACCAGCACGGGCTGTCCGGCGGGGACCACCACCGGCTGGGCCTGCAACGGTTTGGCGCCGTCCGGCACCTGGACGCTGCCGCAGACGATCACCCTGCCGCTGACCGCAGCAGCTGGCGCCACGCTCGGCGCGACGCCGCTGAACTTCGCCAGCGGGCCGGTGATGGTCGATGGCAACGGCAACACCCTCACGGTCGGCGCCACGAACGGCACGGTCACGATCACCGGCACGCTGTCGGTGGGCGGCACGCTGAGCGGGCTGGCCGCCGGGCAGAGCGTGACCTTGCGCAATACCGTCACGTCGGAAAACCTGACCCGCAGCGCGAATGGCGGCTTCACCTTCGCCACCCCGCAGGCCAACGGCGCCAGCTACAGCGTGATCGTGCAGACCCAGCCCGCCGGTCAGTCCTGCAGCGTGACGGGCGGCAGCGGCACGCTCGCCGGCACCGACGTCAGCAACATCATTGTCAGCTGCGCGGCCGCCGGCCAGACCCTGTCGATCAGCGCACCCGCGGTGGCACCGGGTGGCACCAGCACCGCCAGCGTGGTGCTGACTGGCGCCGGCGTGGCCGGTGCGCAGTTCCGCCTCTGCGTGGATGGCACGCGGGTGACGATCGGCACGCCGACCGTGCCGGCCGGACTGCCCGGGCTGGGCTGCGTCGCCCAGAGCGCCGGCAACTGCCCGGCCGGCACCACGGTCGGGATCAACTGCGCCGGCTTCGCCCCCACCGGCACCTGGACGCTGCCGCAGACCCTCAGCGTGCCGCTGACCGCCGCTGCCGGCGCCCCGCTCGGCAGCACCCCGCTGACGTTCACCGGGGTCAGTTTTGCGGATAACAACGGCGGTGACCTTCCGGTCACGGTGACCGGCAGCAGCCTGAGCATCGCCACCGTGCAGACCTACATAGTCGGCGGCACGATCTCCGGCCTCGCCGCCAGCCGCAGCCTCGTGCTGCGCAACGCGGTGACCGGCGAGAGCCTCACCCGCAGCGCCAACGGGGCGTACACCTTCGCCACCGCCCAGACCGCCGGCGCCAGCTACAACGTCACGGTCCAGACCCAGCCCACCGGCCAGACCTGCACGGTCGCGAACGGCACCGGCACGATCGGCAGCGCTAACGTGACCAACGTCGACGTCAGCTGCGCGGCGCTCGCGGTGTTCACCGCCACTCCGGCGGCCGGCAGCACGCTGGACGTCGGCCCGGTGGTGTTCGACGAGTCCCGCGAGGTCAGCGTGCAGCTGGCCAACACGGTGGCCGCCGGCGGCATGCCGCTCTCGGTCAGCAACTGCAGCCTCAACGGCAATCCGGCCTACAGCCGCGTCGATGGCCTGAGCTTCCCGCAGACCGTCCAGCCCGGCGCCAGCATCACGGTTCGAGTGCGTCTGAGCTCGGTCGCCACGCTGATCAACCCGCTGACCGGCACGCTGAACTGCATGCATGACGCCGGTGGCGGGTCGACTGCGGTGAGCTGGCCGCTGACCGGCAGGGCGGTGCCGCAGCAGGTGTTTGCCAACGGCTTCGAGGGCTGAGGCGCAACCCCGACGCGGCGTCCACGGATCGGTGGCGCCGCGTCGACGGTTCTGCAGGCTTCGGCACAGCAAGACCTCCCGCCGGCGGCTAGGCTTCGCCGATTCCCTGTCGATTCGGAATCGTCGCGATGCGCGCCCTGGCTCGGGTTCTGGCCCTTCTGCTGTCCTTCCCGGCCTACGCCGCCGAGCCGCTGCGACTCGATGCTGCCGCCCTGCTCGCTGACCCGCACGTCGCCACCGGCGAGTTCGAGTTGACCGGTGTGCGCTCGCCGACCGGCGGCAGCGTCTCGCTGCAGCTGACCCCCTTCGAGGTCTGGACCGACGACGCCCGGGTGATCGTGGTCGGCACCGACGGCGTCGAGCGCGAGCAGCCGATTCCGCAGACCGCCTTCTTCCGCGGCCACATCCAGGGCGATCCGGCCAGTCGCGTGTATCTGTCGGTGGAGCCGGATGGCGCGAGCACCGGTCTGGTCCGCCATCCGCTCGGCGCACTGCACAGCCTGGTCGCCGCGCCGACGCCCGACGGCCTCGCGCTGACGCTGACCCCGGTCGACGTCGATGCGATGACTGCAGGTCGGCCGGACTTCCAGTGCCAGCAGGGTCGGTTGCCCGAGGTCCCGCTCGAAGCCCCCGGCAGCGGCCCGAGTGCTCCGTCGACGCCAGTCGAGCCGATCCGCGGCGCCAACCCGGACGGCACGCTGTACCGCGCGCGGCTGGCCATCGACTCCGACTGGGAGTTCCGCCAGCGCTTCGCATCCTCGGCGGCGGCCACCACCTACATCGGCAATCTGGTCGGTTACGCCTCGACGATCTACATCGACCAGCTCGACACCCAGCTGCAGGTGTCGTATTCGCGGGTCTTCGACAACTCCAGCGATCCGTACACGCAGACCGGCTCGCTGTGCGCGCTGTACGAGTTCGGCAAGCACTGGAACGACAATTTCGGCGGCACCAGCCGGACCATCGCGCACCTGGTCTCCGGCAAGGGCAGCGGTGGCGGTGTGGCCTGGCTGGGTGTGCTCTGCGGTGGTGCCTTCAACGTCAACGCCACCGACGCCGCCTGCCCGGCCGGCGGCCCGACCGGCACCAACAACTACGGCGGCGGCTACGGCTTCACCGGCAACATGACCGGCAGCTTCAACCCGGCGGCGCCGACCGCGGTGTGGGACATCGTCGCCTTCGCCCACGAGGTCGGCCACAACTTCAACTCGCCGCACACGCACTGCTATCGGAACGTCGGCGGCAACGCCAACGCGGTCGACACCTGCTACGGCCAGGAGTCCGACGCCGCCTGCCACGCCGGCAGCAACAGCCTGCCCGGTGCGGCCGGCACCGGCAGCGGCACGATCATGAGTTACTGCCACCTGCTGAGTCCGGGGATGAGCAACGTCGGCCTGACGCTCGGCGGCACCGCGGCCAGTCCACACCCGTTCGGCACCGCGCCGCTGCGGGTGCCGAGCCGCATGCGCGAGCACGTCGTCGCCCGCGCCGCCAGCAACCCCAGCTGCCTCGCGCTGGCCGGTGCGGGCTTCACCGTCGGCGGCAGCCTCAGCGGACTGGCCTCCGGGCAATCCGTGGTGCTGCGCAACGCCACTACCGCCGAGAACCTGACCCGCACGACCAACGGCGCCTACACCTTCCCAACCGCGCAGGGCACCGGCGCGCTGTACAGCGTCTCCGTGCAGACCCAGCCCGCGACCCAGCTCTGCAGCGTGGCGAACGGCAGCGGCACGATCGGCACGGCCAACGTGAGCAATGTCAACGTCAGCTGCGTCAACACCTACACGGTCGGCGGCAGCGTCAGCGGACTGGCCTCCGGCCGCTCGGTGGTGCTGCGCAACTCGGTGACCGGCGAGAACCTGACCCGCAGCGCGACGGGCGGCTACACCTTCACCACTCGCCAGGCCACCGGTGCGACCTACAACGTGGTGGTTCAGACCCAACCCGACGAGCAGACCTGCACCGTCGCGAATGCCGGCGGCACGATCGGCACCAGCAACGTCACCAACATCGCCGTCAGCTGCG
>Ga0209812_10001059_pt1 | contig 20939 bp, 21 predicted proteins | sample JI71714BDNA_FD_187502 | JGI IMG/M metagenome (GOLD analysis project Ga0209812, IMG submission 187502) | Wastewater effluent complex algal communities from Wisconsin, to seasonally profile nutrient transformation and Carbon sequestration -... | ecosystem: Engineered > WWTP > Effluent > Algae...
GTGCCCACCACATTGTGCAGCACCTTGTTGCCGGCGCCCCACACGCGGTTGTTCACGGTGGAGCCGTAATATTGCAGGTTGATCCACGAGGCGACGACCATTGGCGCGGTCATGATCAGGGTGAGCACGCCGAAGCCTTCATCCTGGGTCCAGTCATAGCTGTGCAGGAAGCTGCGGCCAGCGAGATCGATGCCGGCGGTGCGGTGGCGCGGGGCGGCGATGAAGGCGGCGTTGCCAGCGAGGCCCCATTCGGGCCGCACCTGCGCCCAATCGCGGCTGCGCATCAGCACCTGGGCATCGATATCGCCGGCGGGTGCATCCAGATCGAGAAGCCGGGCGCGTTCGCGGCGGGCAAGCGCCGAGGCGCGGGCCAGCCAGCCTTGCAGTTCGGCCAGTTCGGGGCGCAGCGCCGGTGGCACCCGATTGGTGTCAAACAGGTGGATTTCATCAGTGGTGGTATCGTGCAGGGCGCCGAGGAACCAGCAATCATCGGGGATGTGGATGCCGCGGCTGCGCAGGCCGATGCGCACCGCCGGATCGTTGAGGATATCGGCGGCGATGCGGGCATTGGCTTCGCCGGTGTGGCCGCCGCAGGCCCCGCAATCGAGGCCGGAGGCGTGCGGATTGTTGGCGCTGGTGCTGCCATGGCCGGCGAGCAGGACGAGGCGGGCGAAATCGCTGGTCAGGCTCATGCCGCGCAGCACGGCTTGCGCCTGGTTCAGCCGTTGTTCGGCGGTGAGCCCGGTCATGCGGCCACCCACGGTCATCGGATCCAGCCGGGGGCCAAGCTTGTCGATCACAGCGCTGTCCAGTCCGTCGCTGCCCGGATCGGAAACGGTGCGGGTGAGGCCGAGGGCATCGCTGACCAACTTGGGCGCGAAGCCGAGGCCCATCGCCTCGACATAGGTGAAGCTGGAGACGGCCGATTGCTTGAAGCTTTTCCATGCCTTGGCCGCGCGGCGGCGCAGCAGGCGCAGGCCCAGCACCTCGGTTTCCTCGGCCAGATCGGCACCGTTCACGGTTTCGGTGATGGTGAAGGCGGGCGTGAGCAGCACCGGGCAATGCGCGCCGCCGGTTTCACGGCCGATCGGCACATATTCGATGGGATAGCCGAAGAAGCCGGCAAAGCCGATGGTTTCGCCGCCCGGCACGACTTGTTCGAGGGCGCGGCGATAGACTTCGGAGCGGACATCGATGCAGAAGGCGGCCTGCAGCGGCTTGCGGCCTGAACGCGCCGGGATGGCAAAGGGCTGCGCCGCTTCATCGTCGCGCGCCAGCTTGCCAAGCAATTGCCGTTGCCAAGCGATTTCATAGGCTTCCTGGAACAGCAGATCGAGCGCCAGATCAGGATCGGCCGACAGGCCGGCATCATCGGGCAGCTGCGCGGCTTGGCGCATTTCGGCAGCCCAGGCGGCCTGAAATTCGGCATCGGTGCGCTGGCGGAACAGGGCATAGCCCCAGGCCATGCGGATGGCGAGAAGCTCGACCAGACGATTGTCGGGCCGGCCATAGAGGCCATTGTCCCACACCAGATAGCGGACATAGGCAGCCCAGCCACCGATATCGAACAGGGCACGGTGCAGATAATCGGCCTGGGCGCGTTCGGGGATGCCGATGGCTTTAACGATCAGGGCGATGGCGGCCACCGGATCGGCAGGCAGATCGGCGATGATGCGGCGGAAATCCCTGATGCCCATCGCTTCGGCATTGCGATCATGGCGCATGGTTTCGCGCCAGGCCGTCCACGGGCTGTTGGTGCGCTGCGGCATCTGCCAGCTGGCCTGGCCTTCATCGAAATAGGCGGCGCACCAGCGCGAGATTTCATCCACCATGAAGGCGGTGCGGCTGGCCTGGCGGTCGCCGGCCGACAGCCGGTCCAGCACCTCGGCGATGGTGGCGACCACGGCCGGCCCGCGGCTGCGCGGCTGCGGATCGCGGGCCAGGGCCGCCTTGGCCAATGCCACATCCCCCGGCACCGGCGCATTGGCCGGCGCGCGTTTCAGCGCCTGCGCGATATGGGCATCGGCGATGATCCCCTTGGCCAGCGCCTCGCGATAAAAGCAGCGGGCCATCAGCATGTCCACCTTGGCCACACGGCGCATGGTGGCGGTGGTGGCGGCAAAGCTCTGGCCCGAAAAGCCCAGATAGGGATTGACGGCGACGAAATGCTTGAGCGGCCACAGCGGCGCGATGCGCTGGCAGGCCTGGGCGATTGCCGCATCGAGCGCCGAAGCAATCGGCGGCGGGGCTGCGGCTTCAGCTGTATTGGCAGGGGCGGTCTCGGCCATCATGGGGGAGCCTTTCGCAAGCAGTTGCGGTTTGTCAGCGGCGGGTGGGCAGACCGGTCGGCCACAGCGCCAGCACCATCCGATTGGCGAGGCTGTTGACATAAAGCCCGTTCTGGATGTGCACATAGGCGGCCCGCGCCCAGGCCGGCGCATCGCTGCCCTTGGCAGTGATGAAGCTGGCCTGACCAACGGTGAGCAGGGCAAAGCCCGCGACGATGATGGCGATGGCGATCAGCGCCACCGGATCGGTGCGGGCACCTTCGGCAGGCAGGGCGCCGGCCATCAGCGCCGCCATGCCGGCCTGCAGGGCAAACCAGCCGGCCGCCACGGCCAGCGCGGCCGCGATGGTGCGGGCGATGACAAAGCCGGTCGGACGTTCATCGATGGACTGGGCAATCAGGTGGGTGAGGCCCATCAGCAGGATGGCGCCCAGGGCGAACACGCCGGGTTGTACCGTGATGGCAAAGCCCGACAGCGTGCCCGTGATGCCGACCGCGGCCAGCACCAGCGCCACCGCCATGGCCAGCCGCGCCGGGTGCGGGGCGCCGCCGGGGCTGGGCGACCAGCTGGCCCGGGCGATATCGATCACGCTGCCCGACGACAGGAAGGCATGGGCCTTGTAGAGCGAATGGGCAAGGATGTGCAGGAGCGCCGGGGCCCAGGCGCCCAGGCCGCATTGCAGCAGCATGAAGCCCATCTGGGCGATGGTGGACCAGGCCAGCGCCACCTTGATGGCATTTTGCGTGAGCATCACCACACTGGCGAACAGCGCCGTGAAGCCGCCCACCACCAGCAGCAGATCCATGGCCGGGGTGGACAGTTCCAGCAGCGGCGCAAAGCGCAGCGCCAGAAAGCCGCCAGCGTTGATGATGCCGGCGTGCAGCAGAGCGGAAACCGGCGTGGGGGTTTCCATCACTTCGGTGATCCAGCCGTGCAGCGGGAATTGTGCGGATTTGAGCAGGGCTGCCACGGCGATCAGCACCCCGGCCAGCACCAGCGCCGGCGAGGCGGACCCTTGCGCCTTCAGCGCGGCGAACATGGCGGTGAACTCCAGCGTGCCGGTCAATTGCCACAATATGCCGATTGCCAGCGCCAGTGCGGCATCGCCAATCCGGCTGGCGATGAATTTCTTGCGCGCGGCCAGGATGGCCGCCGGCCGGTCGCTGTAGAACAGCAGCAACTGGTGCAGCGCCAGCGAGGTGGCCACCCAGGCGGCGAGGAACATCGCCATGTTGCCCGACAGGATCAGCAGCAACACGCTGGACAGCGTGACCGACAGCGCCCTCGTGAAGCGGGCATGGCCAGGATCGCCGGCGAGATAATTGCGCGAAAAATGCACAACAATGGTGCCGACAAAGCTGACCAGCAGGAACATCACCGCCGTGAGGCCATCGTACAGGAGGGACAAGCCGGGCAGTGCCGGGGTCGCGACCGGGCCGGCCAGCGCCGTGGCGGCCGCCCCGATGATGGCGGTGATCAGGCCCAGCAGCGCGGCGGTGCGGGCGCGGGCGGCCAGCACCTTGGGATGGCCGGCGGGCAGCATCGCCACCGCAAGCAGGGCCAACGGGCCGGCAAGCGCGATCCAGACAAGGGGAGAAAGGGTCATGTGGTTGCTCCGGGGCAGACAGGCATGACCGGCCATCTATGGCTTGCACCAGTCAAGGTAAAATAGATATATTGGGACAATATGTTCGCTTTGATGAAAGCATCCTGATGGCCGCCCTCAACTACAACCATCTGCGTTACTTCCATGCCGTCGCCCATGCCGGCAGCCTGACCCGCGCGGCCGAGCAGCTGAACCTGTCGCAATCGGCGCTGTCGGTGCAGTTGAAATCGCTGGAGGAGGCGCTGGGCCACCTGTTGTTTGATCGTGGCCCGCGACGGATGTCGTTGACGGAGGCTGGAAAAATCGCGCTGGATTATGCCGATACGGTGTTCGCCGCCGGCGAAGCGCTGCAGCTGACACTGGCCGGCCGGGTGCGCATCGATCAACAGGTGCTGCGCATCGGCGCCCTGCCCACGCTGTCGCGCAACTTCCAGGCCGAATTCATCGCGCCCTTGATCGGACGCCGCGATGTGGAGCTGGTGATGCTGTCGGGCACCATGCGCGATCTGGTGGCGCGGCTGGAGGCGCATGAGCTGGACGTGGTGCTGGCCAACCAGCCGCCGCGATCTGTGGGGGGCACCGTCGCGCCCGACATCATCTGCCAGCGCATTGCCCAGCAGCCGGTGGGCCTGGTCGCCCCGCCTGGCCTGCTGCGGCGGCCCCTGGCCTTTCCGCAGGATCTGGCCAAATTGCCGGTGCTGCTGCCGGCACGCGGCACCGATATCCGCAGCGGCTTTGATCAGCTGCTCGACGCCGCCGCCATCCAGCCGATCATCCTGGCCGAAGTGGACGACATGGCAATGCTGCGCCTGCTCGCCCGTTCGTCAGACGCGCTGACCCTGGTGCCGCCGATCGTGGTGAAGGATGAACTGGCCGCCGGCACGTTGGAGGCGGTGTATAGCATCCCCGGCCTCTCTGAGGATTTCCACGCCATCACCCAAAGGCGGCGCTTTCCCAACCCGTTGCTGGCGGAATTGATCCGGTGATGGGGCTCAGCTGTGATGCGCTAGCGGCGGGGCGAGATTCCAGTCCACCGCAAGGTCGCGCCAGTCTGGATTGACGGCTTCAATCAGATTGATCTTCCACTGACGGTGCCAGCGTTTGAGCTGCTTTTCGCGCGCGATAGCGGCTGGGATGGTGTCGTGGGCTTCAATCCAGACGAGTCGATGGACGTTATGGTCGCTGGTGAAGCCAGGCAGAAGATTGTTGCGATGCTGATAAAGCCGCTGCGGCAGATTGCTGGTCACGCCGACATAAAGCGTCCCGCGCTTTTGGCTGGCGAGGATGTAAACGCATGGGTTGCGATCCATGGGATCAAGTTACCAAAAACACCCGTCATGCTGAACTTGTTTCAGCATCCATGGGAGGACGGCCTCGCAAGGCGCGCTTTATGAGGCATTTGCACCATGGATGCTGAAACAAGTTCAGCATGACGAAGACTTATTGGGACGGTTATCCCAACCGTTCCCGCACCACGCGGATCAGCGTGGGCAAATCCGGAATCGCGGTGAAATCGGCGGCGCTGACCAGTTCGGTCAGTTCCCCGCCCTGCTCCACCGCCACCAGCGGCAGTGGCCAATCGGCGGCTTGCGGAAAGGCTTCGCGGAAATCCGGGCGGTGGTGGAACAGCAGGCCAAGCCCCGTCTCGTCCAGAAACGCCCGCCATTCCTTGCGCATGCTGGTCAGCCCATAGGTGACGGCGCAGAGCTGGCAGGGGTAGGTGGACGGCGACACGATCTTGTGCACGCTGTCCATCACCCCTGCCATGATCCCGGCATTGGCGTTGTAAACGATGACGAGCCGCTTGCTCACGCAGAGGCGGACAAGGCGGATTTGCCCCGCTTCACCATCAGCTTGTTGAGCGCATTCACATAGGCGCGGGCGCTGGCCACCAGCGTATCGGTGTGGGCGCCGGTGCCGCGCACGGTGCGGCCATGTTCGGCCAGCACCACGCTCACTTCGGCCTGGGCATCGGTGCCGGCGGTGACGGCATGCACCTGATAGAGATTGAGCACGGCATCATCATGCGGCACCAGCTTGCGGATGGCGTTGAACAGCGCATCGACCGGGCCATTGCCACGCGTCGCCGCCGTGACTTCCTCGCCATCGATGGAGAGGGTCAGGATCGCGCGCTGCGGGCCATTGCTGCCGCAATAGACTTCCACTTCCAGCACCTGGATGCGGTCATGCCCGCGCAGCACTTCGTCATCGACGAGCGCGACAATATCCTCGTCAAACACCTGTTTCTTGGCGTCGGCCAGGTCCTTGAAGCGCTTGAAGGCGTCGCCGAATTCGTTGTCGGACAGGTCATAGCCCATTTCCGCCAGCTTGGAGCGGAAGGCAGCGCGGCCGCTGTGCTTGCCCAGCACCAGATTGGTCGCACCCTGGCCGACGCTTTCGGGCGTCATGATTTCATAGGTGCTGCTGTCTTTCAGCATGCCATCCTGGTGGATGCCGCTTTCGTGGGCGAAGGCGTTGGCGCCCACAACGGCCTTGTTGGCCTGCACCGCCATGCCGGTCACGCCGCTGACCAGCCGGCTGGCGCGGGTGATTTCGGTGGACACGATGCGGGTTTGATAGGGCATCACGTCCTGGCGCACCTTCAACGCCATGGCGATTTCCTCCACCGCGGCATTGCCAGCGCGCTCGCCAATGCCGTTGATGGTGGCTTCCACCTGCCGGGCGCCGGCCATGATGGCGGCGAGCGTGTTGGCAACGGCGAGGCCCAGATCATTGTGGCAATGGGTGGAGAAGATCGCCTGATCGGCATTGGGCACGCGGGTGATGACGTCCTTGAACATGGCGCCATAGGTTTCGGGCGTGGCATAGCCCACCGTGTCGGGCAGGTTGATGGTGCTGGCGCCGGCTTTGATCGCGGTTTCCACGGCGCGGCACAGGAAATCGGGATCGGAGCGGGTGGCATCTTCGGCCGACCATTCGACATCGCCGCACAGGTTGCGTGCGAGACTCACCGACATGCGGATGGCTTCGATCACCTCGTCGGGCGATTTGTTCAATTTCACCCGCATGTGCAGCGGCGAGGTGGCGATGAAGGTGTGGATGCGGGGTTGGCGGGCGCCCTTCAGCGCCGCCCAGGCGCGTTCGATATCGGCGGGCGCGGCGCGGGCCAGGCTGGCGACGATGGCGGTGTCGCACAGGTTGGCGACGGCCTGGACGGCTTCGAAATCGCCTTCCGACGCAATGGCGAAGCCGGCTTCGATGATGTCCACGCCCAGCGCTTCCAGCTGGGCGGCGACTTTCAGTTTTTCTTCCAGATTCATCGAGCAGCCGGGCGATTGTTCGCCGTCGCGCAAGGTGGTGTCAAAGATGCGGATATGGTTGGTCATGGGTTTGGCCTGTCGATCTGAGCTGTCTGGTTCGGGCGGTGCATCCCCTCAAGGCGCGATGGCCGAGGGACGAGCAGCCCACAGCCCGATCACGCCCGAGGGCGGATAAGTCGCAGAAGCGAGCGGGCGATCAGGTGAGCCATGGCTGTGCATAACCCGAATGACCGGGGCCGCGCAAGCGGCCAAAGCGCCTGTGCGCCAACTGCCCGCTTGCGCCGCGCGGTTTTGCGCGGCTTGATGGCGGACATGGCCAGCGTGTTCACCATGATCGATATCGGGTCCGCCATCAGCCAAGCGGTGACGCCGGTGTTCCTGCTCACCGCCATCGGCGGCATATTGAATGTGCTGGCCCACCGCCTGAGCCGCGTTGTGGACCGGGCGCGGCATCTGGAAGCCCAGGTGGGCGGCTATACCGCCGAGCGGCGGCGTATCGCCATTGATGATCTGGCGGTGCTGGCCAAGCGCATGGCCGCGGCCAACTGGGCGATTGCGCTGTGCACATTGTCGGCCCTGCTGGTGTGCCTGGTGGTGGTGCTGCTGTTTGTCGAGCAGCTGATCAAATATCCGTTTGATATCGCGATTGCCTGGGTGTTCATCGCGGCGACGATGATGCTCACCGGCGGTTTGCTGCTGTTCCTGTGGGAGATTCAGCTGGCGCTGCGCAGCGTGCGGGTGCGCGCGACGGATTTGCTGACGGGTCGGCATTAGGCGCAGCCGGGTGAGTGGATGAAGGAAAAGGCAGAGGCGTCGCGGCAAAGCCGCGCCGTCGAACGACACACGAAAAGGGCGGCCTGTCGGGGCCGCCCTTTTTGGTCGCCGGCCGATCTTGCCGGAGTCGGCGCGCGGCACGCGCGCTCGCCCGGCTGCGATCAGTTCTTGGCCTTATCCACCAGCTGGTTCTTGGCAATCCATGGCATCATGGCGCGCAGGCGTGAACCGACTTCCTCGATCGGGTGGGCCTTGGCGGCGATGCGGCTGGCCTTCAGCTCGGGCTGGCCGGCGCGGTTGTCGAGGATGAAGTTCTTCACGAAACGGCCGCCCTGGATATCGGCCAGCACGCGCTTCATTTCGGCCTTGGTTTCAGGCGTGATGATGCGCGGGCCAGTGGTGATATCGCCATATTCGGCGGTGTTGCTGATCGAATAGCGCATGTTGGCGATGCCGCCTTCATACATGAGATCAACGATCAGCTTCACTTCGTGAAGACATTCGAAATAGGCCATTTCAGGCGCGTAACCGGCTTCGACGAGGGTTTCAAAGCCGGCCTGGATCAGGTGGGTGAGGCCGCCGCACAGCACGGCCTGTTCGCCGAACAGATCGGTTTCGCACTCTTCCTTGAAGGTGGTTTCGATCACGCCGGAACGGCCGCCGCCGATGGCAGAGGCGTACGACAGCGCCACGTCATGGGCGTTGCCGCTGGCATCCTGGTGAATGGCGATCAGGCAGGGCACGCCGCCGCCCTTCAGATATTCGCCGCGCACCGTGTGGCCGGGGCCCTTGGGCGCGATCATGAACACATCGATATCGGCGCGCGGTTCGATCAGCTGGAAATGCACGTTGAGGCCGTGGGCAAAGGCCAGCGCGGCGCCCGGCTTCATGTTGGGGCCCAGATCATCGGCATAGATGGCGGCCTGATGCTCATCGGGGGCCAGCACCATGATGACATCGGCCCAGGCGGCGGCGTCCTTGTTCGACAGCACCTTGAAACCGGCGCCTTCGGCCTTTTTGGCTGTGGCCGAACCGGGGCGCAGGGCGATGGCGACATCCGCCACGCCGCTGTCGCGCAGATTCTGGGCATGGGCATGGCCCTGGCTGCCATAACCAACGATGGCGACCTTCTTGGCCTTGATCAGGCCGACATCGGCATCGGCATCATAATAAACGCGCATGTGATTTTCCTTGGCTGGCCCCGCAGCGGCGGAGCAAATGGGTTAGACGGCTTCCGCGCCGCGGGCGATGGCGACAACACCGGTGCGGGCAACCTCGACGAGGCCGACCTCCCGCATCAGGGCGATGAACTGATTGACCTTCTCGGTGGAGCCCGAGACTTCGAAAACGAAGCTGGCGGTGCTGGTATCCACGGGCCGGGCGCGGAAGATATCGGCGAGGCGCAGCGCTTCCACCCGCTTGTCGCCCACGCCGGCCACCTTCACCAGCGCCATTTCCCGTTCGACGTGGGGGCCCCAATCGGTGAGATCGACCACCTTGTGCACCGGCACCAGCCGTTCCAGCTGGGCCATGATCTGATCAATCACCGGCGGCGGGCCGGAGGTGACGAGCGTGATGCGCGACACTTCATGATTGTCAGACACATCGGCCACGGTGAGGCTTTCGATGTTGTAGCCACGCGCGGAGAACAGGCCGACGATGCGGGCCAGCACGCCGGCTTCGTTATCGACCAGGATCGACAGCGTGTGCCGTTCAGACGGGAGATGTTTCATCACACCAGCGCCTTCGCATCATCATCGGCCGGGCCCACTTCGTCAGCCGCGCTCAGGATCATGTCCGTATGTGCCGCGCCCGACGGGATCATCGGGAAGCAATTGGCCAGTTTCGACACGCGGCAATCCACCACCACCGGGCCGGGGTGATCCAGCATGGCCTGGATGCCAGCGTCGAGATCATGCGGCCCCTCGATGACGATGCCTTTCCAGCCATAGGCTTCGGCCAGTTTCACGAAATCGGGCAGGCTGTCGGAATAGGATTCGCTGTAGCGGCTGCCGTGGTTCAGTTCCTGCCACTGGCGCACCATGCCCATATATTCATTGTTGATGATGAAGATCTTCACCGGCAGACGATATTGCACCGCCGTGCCGAGTTCCTGGATGTTCATCTGGATGCTGGCTTCGCCGGCGATATCGATCACCAGTGCGCCCGGATAGGCCAGCTGCGCGCCGATGGCGGCCGGCAGGCCATAGCCCATGGTGCCCAGCCCACCGCTGGTCAGCCATTTGTTGGGCTCGTGAAAGCCGAAATGCTGGGCGGCCCACATCTGGTGCTGGCCGACTTCGGTGGAGATGATCGGCTTTTTCGCCTTGGTCATCTCATAAAGGCGCTGGATGGCCTTTTGCGGCAGCAGCGAATCGCCCTTCTGCTCGAAACCGAAGCTGTCGCGCGCGCGCCAGCTCTTGATCTGCCCCCACCACGCCTTCTGATCCGCCGCCCGGTGGCCGCGCGCGCGCCAGACTTTCAGCATGTCTTCCATCACGCTGCCGACATCGCCCTGGATGGCGAGGTCCACCCGGACCGTCTTGTTGAAGCTGGAGCGATCGATATCGACATGGATCTTGCGGCTGCCGGGACTGAACGCATCCAGCCGCCCGGTGACGCGATCATCAAAACGCGCGCCAAGGCAAACCATCAGGTCGCATTTGTTCATCGCCATATTGGCTTCATAACTGCCGTGCATGCCCAGCATGCCCAGGAACTGCGGATGTTCGGCCGGGAAGCAGCCCAGGCCCATCAGCGTGCTGGTGACGGGCGCGCCAGTGGCCTTGGCCAGTTCGCGCAGCAGCTGGCTGGCGACGGGGCCGCTGTTGATGATGCCGCCGCCGGTATAGAGGATCGGGCGTTCGGCCGCGGCCAGCATGTCCACGGCGGCTTCGATCGCGGCCAGATCGCCCTTCACCTGCGGCTTGTAAGTCTTGTGGGTGATGGCGCCGGGCTTTTCATAGCGCGCCTTCATGATCTGCACATCCTTGGGGATGTCGATCACCACCGGGCCGGGGCGGCCGGAACGGGCGATATAAAAGGCCTCGTGCAGCACCGGGCCGAGCCGGGCGGTGTCCTTCACCAGATAATTATGCTTGGAACAATGGCGGGTGATGCCCACCGTGTCGCATTCCTGAAAGGCATCGGTGCCGATCAGATGCGTGGGCACCTGGCCGGTCAAGACGACCAGCGGCACCGAATCCATCAGCGCATCGGTGATGCCGGTGACGGCATTGGTGGCGCCGGGGCCGGAGGTGACCAGCACCACGCCCACCTTGCCGCTGGCGCGGGCATAGCCTTCGGCGGCGTGCACGGCGGCCTGTTCGTGGCGGACCAATATATGCTTGATGCGGTTCTGCTGGAACAGCGCATCGTAAATCGGCAGCACGGCACCGCCGGGATAGCCGAAAATCACCTCTACCCCGAGGTCGATCAGCGACTGCACAGTGATTTCGGCGCCGGTGATCTCCGAGCCCATGATATTGTCCCAACGCAAAGCCATCCGCCGGGATAGGCGGACGGCTGCTGTTAGGGGAATGAAATTAGCGGGTCAAGCCTTTAGCGCGCAATTTTCATGCTGAAACAGGCCGCTTGTGGTAACTATTGCACGAATTGCCTGGCCTGGACGGATCAATGCCCTGCTTCAGGCCGCAACCGGGGCGCGGCGGCGGCGCAGACCAAAGCCAACAAAGCCGAAACCGGACAGCAGCATGGCCCATGATGAGGGTTCCGGCACGCTGAGCACCGTGCTGCTTGGGATGATCTGGGTGGCCGCATCGCGGGTACGCACGCCGAAGACCCGATCAACCACCACATCCTTGGACGGGAAGCCATTGGAATTGAACACGAGCGCCGTGCGATACCAGCCGGCGGTGGCGATGCCGGCGACGCCGGTGGCATAGAACCAGCGCCGACCAAGCGAACTGCCGTTGATGATTGTGGTGGCCACCGGCAGGCCCAGGATGGTGACCGCGAGGCTGCCGTTGTTGACGTTTCTCAGGCCGTTCTGGGTGAGATAATAGCTGAAGCCGACCCGAAAATTGCCCGGCCCCAGATAGACATCCTGATAGATGGTTTCGTTGACCGAGAAATCGCCGACAAAATAGGCGGCATGATCGCCGACGGCGTCGGGGCTGGCAGAGACATTGTTGTCTGGGGAGACGCTCTCGCCATAGGCGCTGGTTGGGTAGGCTGCAGTGCTGTTGTAGCGGATGACGCTGGCCGGTTGGTCCTGGGTTGGGCTGTTGTCGGGCGTGTTGAGCTTGAGCCAACTGGTGAAGCGATTGACGCCCGTGTTGTTGGCAGCTTCGAAACTGCCATTCTTGATCTTGTTGACGGCCAGAGCGGCCGTCGCATCCAGGCCAGCGAGCGCGGCGAACGATGCCGCGATGATGAATTTGCGCACAATTTGCTCCGTTGGTGTCTGCGGGACCGAGCCCATGAACCATTGGTTAAGCAAATATTGTGCCGGATTTTACCATCCTATATATTTCAACATGTTATCTAACGGCGCCTCAAGCCCTGTTGATGATCGGCAAGCACAATCGTCCGTTTCAGGCCTCGCGCATTGCGCAGCGCGGATTCCGACTTGCAAAGTGAAACGCAGCGATGCGCAAATTGCGAAACCATGCGTTCAAGCGTTCCGTGGCGTGCAGGCAGGAGGCCGGCTCATGCGGGCCAGGTCAACGCCGGGTTGCAGGGCAAGCCGGCTAGCAGGTGCCTGGCCCGGCAGGCAGGATTCAGCAGGTAACCTGTTGGCCGCCACTTGGCCGGCGCACGAAGGCCACGCCCAGGGCCAACAAGCCAATGACCGCCGCCAGTACCGGGGCCGGAACTTCCTTGGCAGTGGCTGCGTCTGCTTCCGGGCTGCCGCTGGCATCACAGCCGGGCGCGGCACTGAAGCAGGCGGCGGCCGGGCGCAGCGGCTGGTTGATCATGACGGTTGCGGATGCCGGCGCGGCCAGCGCGGCGACCGCCATCATCATCCCAACCCGCATCTGCAACTGCATAACGTCCCCCACCTCTGCTGCGTCGCACAATAACCTGAAGATTGCTACATCTTTATGAATTGGCTGCCCTGTTACGCCCCTTCGCCGGCCATGTCGCAAGGTGTGGAAGATACGCACAGGCGGCAATACGCGATGCAACGCAGGCGGTGTGAAGGAAGAAGGGGCCGGTGGGCAGCCGGGCGCGAATCAGGCCGGCTGCGCCAGCCGCTGCCGCCGCACAGCGGCGCCCACCAGGCCAAAGCCGGCCAGCAGCATCGCCCAGGTGGCCGGTTCGGGCACCGGGCCACCGATGAACTGGCTGCCCTGCTGGTAGGTGCCCAGGTGGATTTCGTTGCGCATGGTGAAATTCCTGGCGACCACGGAGCCTTCGATGATCTGGGCCTGCAGATTGGCCAGCGGCGCCAGCACCGAGCCATAGAAATCCCGATCGATGTTGATGCTGGTCGCATCCGCGAAATTCCAGATCACCTGCGGGTTGAACTGGCGGGCATTGTTGATGAAATTGCTGGTAATGTTGAGGTGGGTGTTGTTGATCCCCACCACGTTGATGATCACCGGCATGGTGAAGTTCGGGATGTTGTAGCTGATCTGCTGCGTGCTGAAAAAGCTTGGGCCATTGATGGTGAACAGCGCATAGCCGGCACCATTGTCCACCGCATTGAAGGTGGCCGTCTGGTTGCCGCCAGTGAAGCTGATGCCGCTGGGATTGCTGGCAATGGTCAGGCTGGCCAGCGAGGACGACAGGGCCAGCAGATTGGCCGACAGCACCGCGGCTTCGCTGGTGATGGCGGGCGCAGCCGGTGCGGCGGGCACAATCGGCGCCGGCACGGACGGGTTGAAACTGTAACCGCTGTTGAAGCTGCCGCCATTGGGCTGGCCGCTGATGGCGCCGCCGGCATAGACGGTGACACCGCCCGTACCGTTGAGATTGCTGATCGTGCCGCCGGCCTTGATCGTGCTGTTGTTGCCGGCATTGCCCTGGCCGATGCTGCCGGCCACCGAGACATTCTGGTTGCTGGAGCCGGAATATTGCTGGAGATTGCCGCCGATGGTGGCGGTGCCGCCGGCGCCAAAGCCCAGATTGCCGACATTGCCGGTGACAGAGACATTGGTGTTCTGGCCGCCATTGATATTGCCGTTGACGCTGCCGCCCACCCGGAGCGTGACATTGTCGGACAGGTTGATGCCGTTTTGCAGCGAACCGGTCACTTCCAGCGTGGTGCCGGCGCCCAGATTGAGATTGTTGGTGACATTGCCGCCAACCCGCGCTGTGCCGCCGGTACCGTTGAAACTGATGCCGGGGATATTGCCCTGAATGGCCACGCCGAAGACATTCTGGCTGCCGAAATCGCCAACCTTGGCGCCACTGCTGCCCACGTTGCCGTTGTTGATGTTGAGATTCTGGCTGACATTGCCGCCCACGGCCAGCGTGGGCCGGGCCGAGGCGGTGAAGCCCTGGCCGGTGGCACTGCTGCCGATGCCGAACTGCACGGTGTTGCCGGTGACGTTGCGGCCAACGAAGGTCTTGCCCTCCACCTCGCCGCCCTGGATGGTGAGGTCGTTGAGCACGATCAGGTTGAGTTCCCGCATGGCGCGCAGGCCGAATTGGGCCTGCGTCACCGCTGCGGCTGGCGTTGCCACCACCGCACCCATCAGCGCCACCAGTATGACCGTTTTCTTCATGACCCGATCCAGATTTGGTCGCCACAACCAAAGACAGAAGCTTAATGCCTGATAAGCACTCTGTGGAAAAGGTCTAAAAAGGGTAAATATGCGTATTCGTTAAGGAATATGACACTGTTTTACGTATTGGCTGGCTGAATCTTCAGCCAATTGTAAAATTGGTTCCGCGCCCAGGTCTGTTGGCGTTTCTGATATTGCCGCGTGGCGACAAATGCGGCCGCGAGCGCCGAATCAAGACCGCACTGCCCAGCCAGATGGGCGGCGAATTGCGGCACGGCCAGCGCCTTCATGACAGGAGCATCGGCCGGCAGATCCATGGCCAGCAGCGCCTCGACTTCTGCCAGCGCGCCTACTGCCACCATGGTCGCCAGCCGGATTTGGGCGCGGGCGTTGAGTTCGGCGCGCGGCCGATCCACCACCATGCCCTGCACCGCGGCTTCGCCCAGGCCGCCAAGGCGCTGCTGCTGCCAATCGGCAAGGGTGCGGCCAGTGGAGCGCACAACTTCGAGGGCGCGCAGGGTGCGTTGGCGATCGGCCGGCATCAACCGCGAGGCGGCCCCTGCATCTTCGCGTTCCAGCGCGGCGCGGGCGACAGCCGTGTCCAGCCCGCGCACCTCGGCCCGAACCGCGTCATCAATCGCCGGCACCGGCGCCAGGCCATGCACCAGGGCCGTCAGATAGAGGCCGGTGCCGCCCACGATGATCGGATGCTGCCCGGCCCGGCGCGCGGCGGCGATCTCGGCCTTGGCCAGATCGACCCAGCGCGCGGCATTGCACAGATCATCGCCGGCCAACACGCCATAGAGACGGTGCGGCACCGTGGCCAGATCGACCGCGCCAGGCCGGGCGGTGACAATCGCCAGATCGCGATACATCTGGCTGGCATCGGCGTTGATGATCACGCCGTTCACGCGCGCCGCCAGCTCCAGCGCCAGTGCAGACTTGCCGCCGGCGGTTGGCCCTGTCAGGACGGTGATCCTTTCAGGATCGAGGTTTATGGCAGAAGCGCTCATCATCACTCTGGTTGCCGAAGGCGCCTTGTCGCCCGGCGATGTCGCGGCGGCAAGCGATGTCGTGCGCGGGATCGGGGCGGAACTGGTGGCGCAAAGCTGGCTGGAGGCCGGCGATGCCTTTGACATATTGGCGCGCGGCGACGGCCAGCAGGTGCGCGCGGCGCTGGAAGAGGCGCTGCCGGCGGTGGATGTGGTGGTGCAAGCGGGCAGCAGCCCGCGCCGCAAACGGTTGATCGTGGCCGACATGGATTCGACCATGATCGCCTGTGAATGTATCGACGAACTGGCCGATTATGCCGGGGTGAAGGCCGAGGTGGCGGCCGTGACCGAGGCCGCCATGCGCGGCGAGCTGGATTTTGCCGGGGCGCTGAAGGCGCGGGTTGCCTTGCTGAAAGGCCTGCCAGTGGCGACGCTGGCAGAGTGTTTGCGCGACCGGGTGCGGCTGAACCCCGGCGCGCGGACGCTGGTGCAGACGATGGCGGCAAATGGTGCGCGCTCCCTGCTGGTTTCCGGCGGATTCATGGATTTTGCCGTGCCGGTGGCCGGCCAGATTGGCTTTGCCCGTGCCATCGCCAACCGGCTGGAGCGCGCTGGCGATGTGCTGGCTGGTACCGTGGCCGATCCGATCGTGGATGCCGCCGCCAAGCAGGCGCTGCTGGAAGCCGATGGCACGCCGTTGAATGCCGTGGTGGCGGTGGGCGACGGGGCCAATGATATTCCGATGATCACGGCGGCGGCGGCTGGCGGCGGACTGGGCATTGCCTATCACGCCAAGCCGAAGACCGCAGCGGCGGCGCAGGCGCATGTGCGCCATGGCGACTTGACCGTGTTGCTGCGCGCCCAGGGCTATGTGCGCAGCGACTGGCAGCCATGATTGCCGGCCCCTTGGCGGTTGGTGACTGAACGCTACACTCCAGCTGGAAGGGAGTGCGCCATGACCAGCTTCTCACTCACGCCGATCGGACACGTCGATGGCGGCCGCCATCAGGCCATTGATGATGATTGGGGCGCCAGCCGCGCCAGAATCCGGCTTGATCCGGATCGCTTCACTTCCGAGGCGCTGCTGGGCCTTGATGGCTTCAGCCATGCGGAAGTGATCTTCCTGTTTGACCGGGTGGGTGACAGCGAGATCACCACCGGCGCCCGCCACCCGCGCGGCAATCCGGACTGGCCGCGCGTGGGGATTTTCGCCCAGCGTGGCAAGAACCGACCCAACCGGCTGGGCGTCACCATCTGCCGGATCGTGGCGGTGGACGGGCTGACCCTGGACGTCGAGGGGCTGGACGCCATCGACGGCACCCCGGTGCTGGACATCAAGCCGGTGATGGCCGGTTTCCTGCCGCGCGGCGCGGTGCGCGAACCCGATTGGGCCAGTGCCATCATGGCCGGATATTGGTAGATCAGCCAGCCGGGAACAATTTGGCCGTGAGCCAGGTGCCCGCCGCCGCGGTGCTGCCGGTGAGCACGGTGCCCCAGATCAGATCAAGCACCGTCACCTTCAGGCTCCACACTTTCAGCGTGGCATAGTTGGTGAAATCATAGGTGGCGTAGCAGAGGAACCCCAGGATCGCGCCCTGCAGTGCGGCCTTGGCCACGCCTTCGGTGAGACCCGGCCACACCGCGAAATAGACGATGCCGCCGATATAGATGGTGTAGAAGATCATGGCCGGCAGCAGGCGAAAGCCTTCATCCATCATCACCGGCCCGATTTCCGGCTTGTACAGCCGGGGCGCCATGTTGATCAGCCACACCGCATCGATGGCGGCAAAGGCGACGAGGGTAAGGCCATAGGCGGCAAGCATCTTGATCATGGGGCTGCCATAGCCGGTGTCGCAGGCTTTGACACGTCAATTGACTTTTGCGCCCTGCATCCGCGATGCTGTGTCGCTGAAAGAGACGCATGGCGGCCATTTGGACACCGCCAGCACACTTTGGGGGATGCGCATGACGGCGGTGAAAAAGAGCTGGCTGTCGGGCCTGCTGGAATGGATGATCCTGCGGTTCTTCCGGGCCATGGGCTGGACGGCGACAGCGGTGCGCCCGCTGCCCAGGAAGGCGGTGATCATCGCGGCGCCGCACACCAGCAATTGGGATTTCATCTATTATATCGGCCTCACCCGCGAGCTGGGCATTGAAACCAGTTTCATGGCCAAGCGCCAGCTGTTTCAATGGCCGCTGGGCAATTTCATGCGCGAGATGGGCGGGGTGCAGGTGAACCGGGAAAGCGGCGGCAATTATGTGCAGGCGATGATCGACGAGTTCAATCGCCGCGATGATTTCCTGCTCACCATCGCGCTGGAAGGCACGCGCAGCGCCGTGGGCCAGTGGAAAACCGGTTTCTATCACATCGCGCTGGGCGCCAAGGTGCCGCTGATCATCGGCATGATGGATTATGCCAAGAAAACCGGCGGGCTGGGCGTGGCCTTCATGCCCACCGGTGATTATGCCGCCGACATGGCGCGGGTGGAGGAATTCTATCGCTCCACCACGCCCCGCCACCCTGACAAGGCGATGAAATCCATCGTGAATGCCAGCGTGCAAAGCTTCAACAAGGCTGCCTGAAGACCGATGCTGATTGATCTTGCGATTACGCTGGCCGCCGTTGTCGCCCTGATGGGCCTGTGCTGGCGGTACAGCCTGTCCATCCGCGATGTTTCGTTCATCGATGCCATCTGGGCCTATGGCATGGTCTATGCCGTGGCCATCGCCGCGATCCTGAATGGCGGGCCGAGCGGCAAGGCCGGCTGGATGCTGGTGGCGCTGGTGGCGCTGTGGGGCCTGCGGCTGGGCACGCATCTGATCACCCGCTGGCGCCGGCTGGGCCGCGATCCGCGCTATGAAAAAATCCTTGGCCACGCGATGGAAAAACAGGGAATGAGCTTCGCGAAGGCGGCCTGGTGGCGGGCCTTTGGCATGCAGGGGCCATTGTTGTGGGGCGTGTGCCTGCCAGCGCAGGCCGGAATATTGGCCGATGATGGGAGCACGCTGCCGTGGTGGGGGCTGGCCGGCGCGGCGGCGGCGCTGATCGGCATCGCGTTTGAAACCATCGGCGATGCGCAATTGGAAGCCTTCCGCGCCGATCCCGCCAACAAGGGCCAGGTGATGGACAAGGGCCTGTGGCGTTACACCCGCCATCCCAATTATTTCGGCGATTTTCTGGCCTGGTGGGGCATTTTCACGGTTGGCATCGCCGCCGGCGCGCCATGGTGGACCGTTGTGGGCCCGCTGTTCCTGTCCTTCACCCTCACCCGCTGGTCGGGCGCACCGATGCTGGAGCATAGCCTGAAGAAACACCGGCCGGGTTATGATGATTATATCCGCCGCACGTCAGGCTTTTTCCCGCTGCCGCCCAAGCGCGGCTGACGGCCGTGCCGCCCGTCGGGCGTGAGTGGTTTCCGAGGCTTTTGCGTCCGCCGGCATGACCCTAGACCGCCCTTCGGGAGATTGGTCATGTCAGGCATGGATGAACGCATCTGGGATATCGGCCCACAGCCGAACGCGTTCGATATCGAACGCGCCTCGGTGCAAAATGGTGATTACCGCTCGGTCGCGTGGAGCGGCCGCTTCCTGCAGGTGACGTTGATGTCGATCCCGGTTGGCGGCGACATCGGCCTTGAGTCGCATCCCGATACTGATCAGTTCCTGCGGCTGGAAGCCGGCAGCGGCCGCGTCCAGATGGGGACAGACAAAGACCATCTGACCTATGAGGCCGAGGTGGCCGACGGCTGGTGCGTGCTGGTGCCGGCAAAAACCTGGCACAACATCACCAACACCGGCACGGTGCCCATGCAGGTCTATGCGATTTATGCCCCGGCGCATCACAAGCCCGGCAAGGTGCAGGCCACGGCCGCCATCGCCAGCGCCGATCAGGACGATGCGCCCGCGAACTGGTCAGCACAGACTCCGCACGCGCCCGACCAGCACGGCTGAGAATATCACGCATGCCAAGACCGCACGCCATCCTGCCCTGACACCGGGGCTCTGCCGGCAAGGAGCCTGTGCCATCGCCACCGAGGAACCCGCCTTCACCGTCAGCCTGAGCGAGGGCGATTTTGAAGTCCGCGATTATCCCGCCCTGATTGTCGCCGAAGTGACCGTAACCGGCCATCGCAAGGCCGCCGCCAGCACCGGGTTCCGCCTGCTAGCCGGATATATCTTTGGCGGCAACACCGCCCGGCAGAACATCGCCATGACCGCGCCGGTGATGCAAGGCGGCAGCGATGGCCAATGGGAAATCCGGTTCATCATGCCCCAGGGGTCGTCGCTGGCAACGCTGCCGCAGCCGAACAATCCGATGGTGCAACTCAAGACCGGGCCGCCGGCGCGGATGGCGGTGGTCCGGTTCAGCGGCCTCGCCCGGCAAGACCGCATCGCCGCGAAAACCGCCGACCTGCATGACTTCGTCACCGCGCAGCACCTGCGCGCCATCGGCCCGGCGGCCCTGGCCCAATATGATCCGCCGTGGACCTTGTGGTTCCTGCGCCGCAACGAGGTGATGATTCCCGTCGCGTCAGCGGCCACAGGCTGAACCATCGGCTGCGGCCGATGCCATCTCCTGGCGCCAACCAGCCCGCGTCCGTTCGAACAGCCAGACGCGCACCGCGCTGGACAGGTTGGTGGTGCGCGCTTCGTCAATCTCGGCGACCAGCGCGGCCAGCGATTTGCCTTCGGCGGCAGCGGCTTCGTTCAGGGCCTGCCAGAAGATGGGTTCCAGGGTCAGGCTGGTGCTGTGGCCCTGGATGGTGAGGCTGTATTTCTTCGGCATATCAGAAGGAAGGCCAGAGGCCGCGGGCAAAGCCCGCGGCTGACGTCAGACGGGTTCGCCGGGCTTGATGCCCGGCGCCCCGCTGGCCGATTTCGCGCGAGTCCGCGCGCGACACGCGCGCTGGCCGCGCTTCAATACATATGCTGCCCACCATTCACCGACATGGTGGACCCGGTGATGAAGCCACCATCCTCGCTCACCAGAAAGGCCACGGTACGGGCGATTTCATGGGCCTGACCCAGCCGGCCAACCGGGATCTTGGCGACAATCTTGGCCAGCACGTCGGCCGGGACCGCAGCAACCATGTCGGTATCGATATAGCCCGGCGCAATCGCATTGGCGGTGATGCCAAAGCGCGCGCCTTCCTGCGCCAGCGCCTTGGTGAAGCCATGAATGCCCGACTTTGCCGCAGCATAATTGACCTGGCCATATTGCCCGGCCTGGCCGTTGATGCTGCCGATCTGCACATAACGGCCCCAGCCGCGTTCCTTCATGCCGGCAAAGGTCGCCTTGGCCA
>Ga0209812_10001062_pt1 | contig 20899 bp, 13 predicted proteins | sample JI71714BDNA_FD_187502 | JGI IMG/M metagenome (GOLD analysis project Ga0209812, IMG submission 187502) | Wastewater effluent complex algal communities from Wisconsin, to seasonally profile nutrient transformation and Carbon sequestration -... | ecosystem: Engineered > WWTP > Effluent > Algae...
GATCCAACGGCCTTCGCCGGCTATGCCATGCGCATCCACCGCGACGATGGTGTGATCGTGTATGTGAACGGAACCGAGGTGCTGCGCCAGAATTTCTCCCAAGGCACCATCAGCAGCAGCGCACTCGCCTATCAGGCCGTGAGCACATCGGAGGAGGGTCAACTGCTCCAGCTCCTGCTTACCCCGGCACAATTCACTTCCGGATCCAACACCATCGCCGTGGAGGTGCACCAGAACGCCGCGAACAGTTCGGACCTGAGCTTCGACCTGGAACTACTGGGGCTCGATCCCACACCCGAGCTGCACCGCGGACCCTATCTGCACATCGCCACCCCTTCGAGCATCACCATTTGCTGGACGTCCAACGTGCCCTCCGATGGACGCGTGCGCTACGGAACTGCACCCGATGCCTTGAACATGTCCTTCGTGCGTCCCGGCAACACCCTGCAACACGAGGTCACCCTCACCGGCCTTCAACCGGACACACGCTACTTCTACGCCATCGGCAGTTCCAGCCACGACCTTACCACCGGAGCTGCGGATACCTTCTTCGACACCCATCCACCGCAAGGCAATGAAAGCGCACAACGCATCTGGGTCATCGGTGATGCGGGCACCGGTTACGCCTCTCAGAAAAGCGTGCGTGATTCGTATGTCAACTTCATCAACAGCTCCCGGAAAGCCGATGCCTGGCTCATGCTCGGCGATAACGCCTATGGTCACGGCCGTGAAAGCGAATACCAACTGGGACTCTTCCACGACATGTACGAGCCCATCCTGCGCAACACCACCATGTGGCCTGCCCCTGGTAATCACGACTACGGCAGCGGCGCCGATGCCACCACGAACACAGGCCCCTACTACGAACTCTTCGCACTGCCGCGCAATGGACAAGCCGGCGGCGTTCCCTCCAACACCGAGGCCTATTACTCCTTCGACCTCGGCAACATCCACTTCATCGCGTTGGACAGTTACGGCGTGTCCAGGGCGACCACCGGCGCCATGGCCACTTGGCTGCAGGCCGACCTTCAATACGCCGAGACGAACGCGAAATGGATCATCGCCTATTGGCACCACCCGCCCTACACCAAAGGATCGCACAACTCCGATGATGTGAACGACAGCGGCGGCTTGATGCGCGACATGCGCGAGAACATCGTGCCGATCCTGGAAGCCCACGGCGTGGACCTCGTGCTCACCGGACACAGCCATTCTTACGAACGCTCCTACCTGATCGACGGGCACTACGGCATCTCCTCCACCTTCAACGCGGGCACCATGGGTAGGAACATGACCAGCGGTCGCTCGGGTGCACCGGGCGCCTACACCAAACCATCGGCTCCAACGGCACATGCAGGCGCGGTCTACACTGTTTGTGGTGTGAGCGGTAAACGTGACCCACAGGGCGCGTTGAACCATCCAGCGATGTTCCTCAGCACGTATGCGCACCACGGGTCCATGGTCCTGGACATCGAAGGTGACTCTATGCACGTCCAATTCATCAACGAAGCAGGAACGGTCGTGGATCACTTCGACATGGTGAAGCCTCCGACATCGGTGATCGTGCCCGTGAAGGTGATGCTGCAAGGTCCATTCATCGCAAGCACAGGTACGATGAACGATGCGCTGCGCTCCACCTCGGACTTCCCCCTTGCGCAACCCCATAACGGCATATTCCCGACCGTGGGTAGCGGTGGCGAAATGGTGACACCTTCCGTACTACAACAGTCCGGCACTTCGGCCATCGTGGACTGGATCCTGCTCGAACTGCGCGCCAAGGATCAGCCGGCCACTGTGCTGGCCACCCGTTCCGCCCTGTTGCGCCGCGATGGCAGTGTCGTTGACTTGGATGGCAACTCCGCGGTGTCATTCGTGGTACCCGTGGGTGAGTACCATGTGGCCGTGCGCCATCGGAACCACTTGGGGGCAATGACCGCCCAACCCGTTCGGTTGAACCGTACAACATCCTTGTTGGACTTCAGCCTACCCTCTACAACCACCTGGGGAACGGACGCGCAGTGCAACGTGAACGGCACCATGGTGCTCTGGGCTGGCGACGTGCAGCGCGATGGTACCGTGATCTACACCGGTGGATCGAATGACCGTGACCGGATACTAGAGGCCATTGGCGGTAGCGTGCCCACCCAAACCGTGGATGGATATCGCAGCACCGACGTGGACCTCGACGGCGTCACCAAATACACTGGGAACGATAACGATCGGGATCGGATCCTCTTCACCATCGGTGGTGTGGTGGCCACGAACGTGAGGAACGAACAGATCCCCTGAGCGCCCGGAAAGCCGCACGAGTGCCCGCCGCTTGATCGCGGTGGGTCCCGTGCGGCTCCCGATGAACGGGCGCACCACTTACGCCCGCCAGAGCGATGCTCAGTTGCGGTACTTCACCGCACCTTGGGCCAGCAGGTGTTCGATATCATTGTTCACACTCAGGATGAGTAGTGAGGTGGCTGTGCAGAAGACCGGGCTCGTGATGCAGTGGTGCCCGTTCCAACTTCCATCCTGATTCTGGATGTCCACGAGGCGCTTGGTGGTCTGCCCGTACCAGTTCTTCCAACTGTTGTCCTTCGCGATCACCAGCGACTCACCGGTCTGCAAGAAGCTGAGGAACTCCTCACCCCCGTTGTTCCCGAAACCGGAGACCACATTGTCCAGTTGGGCCTGTGTCTTCGCGGCGTTGTACACATGGTAGGCTGTGTTCATCTTCTCGGCTTCTGCGGGAGAGAATCCAACCTCCTGCAACGTCTCGCTGTCCACCGGTGCATCCATCGCCACCTTGCCTTCCTTCTTCGCAAGCTCCACGCGTTCGGTCACCTCACGGGCTTGTACAGCGCTGTTGCGTGTGCTTCCACTCACCGCATAGAGCGTGATGCCCGCTGCGCGTTCAGTAACCACGCTGCCGGTGTTCACATCGAAGTTGGCCTTCTGGTGATCACGCGCGAGGTCAAGCGCTTGCTCATCCACATCGGCGCCCACGTTCTTGGCGCTCTCCAACGCGCTGGCCGCGAAGCTCGATTGCAATACACCGGCCCAACCATCCCCTTGCACACTGCCATCAGCGTTCTGCGAACGTTGGATCATACCCACACAGGTATTGAGCGCCCGCTTCGCACGCAGGTAGGTGCCGTGCTGTTCTCCGATCTTCGCCAGCAGGTTCGAGAGGAACTGGGTGGTCAAGGCCACATCGATGTTCGCCCCGAGCTTGCTCTGGATCTGCGTCCCGGTGAGCTGTGTGATGTTGATGGCTCCTTTCGGTGCGGTTTCCACCTGGCCTAAGAGGTACTCGGTGGCGCGCTTCAGTTGGGCGGCATGCTCCCCTTTGTCCAAGGTGTTGCCCATGCGCATCAGCGCCATACCCACCATCGCCGTGGTGGCGGGATCGGTGCTCACCGCATGCGGGTCGATGATGTCCTGTCGGGCGTGCGAGCCACAACCGAAGCCACCGTTCTGGGCCTGCGCCTTCACCAACCAGTCCAAGCCGCGTTGCTCCGAGCGCACCACGTTCTCGGGTGTGGCCAAGACGAAGGCGGGATCCAGCCCTTCACCCTCGTACACCGTCTTGAACACACAGCCAGCCGGTAGATCGTTCTGCGCGGTGATCAACGAAGGGTCCGCAGCGGGAACATGGCAGATGGGTGCATCCGTGGGCGCGTGCGCCTGGCGGAAGGATACCAGCACCAAGGTGGAGCTGGTCGCAACGAGTACGATGAGCGGAAGGAACAGGGACTTTCTCATGGTCATGGGTTGTTGTGGTCCTTGGAAGGATGCTTCGTCGGGGCCATTTGCACATCCCGTACACACATGCTGCATAACGGTTCGATCCCGGATGCACTATTTTCATCCTCGTCATGCGCAATACACTACTGGCTCTTTCCGTTGCGGTCACCCTATCCGTGAGCGGCCAACACGTGCTCCACATCACCGCCACCTCAGGCTACGATCACGGGACACGCGAAGTATCGCTGGCCATGTTCACCGCCATCGGCGACGAACTCGGCGTGGAAGTGGTGAACGCGCCATCACAAGCGGCCTTCCCCGACGCCACCGGCCTGGCAGAGTACGATGCGGTCATCTTCAGCAATACCAGCGGCAACAACATCCTGGATGCCACCCAACGTGCCGATCTGGAGGCCTGGGTGAATGCCGGCGGCCATGTGATGGGCATCCACGCGGCCACCGACACCTACCGCCACAGCACCGCCAACGGCAACAACACCGGCACTTGGGACTACTACGCCGAATTGATCGGTGCCAGCGTGCAGGAGAACCCGAACCATGTGAGCGGTACGCCGCTCTATGCGATGGAACATGTCGGCACACATGCATCCACGGCCGATCTCCCCGACCCATGGCAGAAGAACGAGGAATACTACTACTGGGAAGACGGCTTCTACGGTCCGGACAACGAAGTGGTGCTCACCGTGGTAGAGACGATCGGACCCAACGGTCAGGTGAACTCCTACGACGCCCCGCGACCGATGAGCTGGTACCGGGAACTGCCCAGCGGATCGCGGATCTTCTACACCGCGCTCGGGCACGCCGCCAGCAATTACACGGATGATGTCCTGTTCCGGGAACACGTGAAGGATGCGTTGGCCTGGATGCTCGGCGGTACGGTGGGCGTCGCACGTCAAGTAGTACCTCGCCCGTCGGTTTCCCCGAACCCAGCCCAGGACCTTGTCACCGTGGTGGTGCACAGGTCCTTTCACCACCTTCCTTATAGCATCGTTGATGCCATGGGACGCACGGTACAGCAAGGTGAATTATCCAGTGACTTGTTGCAGCTGGATGTGAGCTCACTGGCAAGTGGTACCTATCGACTCACCTTGGACAGTGTTGCGCCGATCCCACTGCATATCATGCACTGAAGCGCATCAGGCCCGGAACACCATTCCACGAATGGCCTTCGGATGATCGCTTCGGAACGCATGCGCAAGCATGCGAACGCTACCTTGCCGACCCACGATCACCTCTGATCCATGCAGCGCATCACTACCCTCTTCGCACTTGGCCTTTTCCTGACCACGGCCTCCGCTCAAACCACCATCACCGTCATGGATGGTGTGATCTTCCACGATGGTTATGCCGGACTGGTACCCGACGTGGCACCGCAACCCGGCGTGCTCAAACTCCGCAACGACCTCTTCACACGGAAACTCACGGCGGAAGAACTGGCCACCGTCGGCACCAATTTGCAGATGCGCATCGTCCTCGGGGCCTTGTGCGACAACTACGACCGTATCGGTAGCGTCAACCTGGCGTTGGTACCGCTCGGATCGGAGACCTATGACCCGAACGCCGTTGAGCACATCGAATTGGGGCGCTTCATCACGCCATTCATGAACAAGAACATCCAGCCCGATTCCGTGGCTTATGCTTTTACCTTGGATAATGTGGCGCGCCTGCTGAAGGACACCGAACTCACCAGTGCCTTCGACCTGTGGTTGGAGCTGGCCGTCTTCGGCGTGCCCTACGCTGCCAATACAGAAGTGGCAGGCTGCGCAGGACGGAATGATGTGTTCTCCGGGAAGCTCACGTTGACGACAAACGAGGCCGCACCGGATCAGGACTCCAATGTGCTGATGCCGCTCTTCTTCAATGCCAACTTCAACAACTATCAGGCGGGGGCCACCGATACGCTCGGCCTCACCACCCGGAGCATCACCTTTGATGTGGAGGAGGACCTGACCGATGCGGCTTTCTTCCTGATCACATCGAACCACGGCGCCAACCAGGGCGGCGAAGAGTACATCCGGCGATTCCATTACGCGTACTTCGACGGCGCTCTCGAACTCACCTATCGACCTGGCCGCCCCACGTGTGAACCTTTCCGGCAGTTCAACACCCAGCCGAACGGCATCTATGGTGCCACGCCGCGCACGCCAGCACAATGGCAATCCTTCAGCAACTGGTGCCCCGGTGATGTGATCGACATCCGACGCATCGACCTGGGTCCCGTGTCAGCTGGTCAGCACACCTTCATGATCCGCGTACCCGCTGCGGTCTTCGCCGGTGGGCAAGGGAACTTCCCCCTTTCCTTGTATCTGCAAGGCACCACGTCGGGCCTGATGTCGAGTGTGGATGAGTTGAACGGCGCAGGTATCGAAGCTTCCCTCTACCCGAACCCGACGACCGGTACCATCACTGTGGAACTCTCAGTCGCGAAAGCCGAGATCACGGTGACGAACATGCTGGGTGAAGTAGTGCTTCAACAACGCACCAGCCAGGAACGCACCACCTTGCAGTTGGATGAACCCGGGATGTACATGGTGCATATGACCACGGCGGCTGGCACAGCGACGCGGAAGTTGATCGTGCAGAAGTAGTCAGTCCACGGAAGGAAAACCCTAGTGGGCTCAGCGCTGGTTCCGACCCCGTTGGATGCGACCACGCACTCAAGTCACCGAACGCAGAACGCCGACCCAACAGGTCGGCGTTCCACTTTCTGAACGAAGGTCTTAGATGCTGTAAGCCTCGATGGACTTACCAGCCTTCTTGCGGTCGTTCTCGTCCAACAGGATCTTTCGGATGCGCAAACTCTTCGGCGTCACCTCCAGGTACTCATCCGCCGTGATGTACTCCATGCATTCCTCCAACGAGAACTTCACTGCCGGAGCGATGCTCTCCTTGCTGTCGCTACCACTGGCGCGCATGTTGGTGAGCTGTTTGCCTTTCAACACGTTCACTACGAGGTCGTCGGTCTTGGGGTTCTCACCGATCACCTGTCCACCGTAAACCTCTTCTCCCGGATCCACGAAGAACTTGCCGCGATCCTGCAGCTTGTTGATCGAGAACGCCACAGCCGTGCCCGTGCCTTGGCTGATGATGCTCGCCGCGCGACGGACGCCGAGTTCGCCCTTGTACGGCTCGTAACCCTTGAAGCGGTGCGCGATGATGGCCTCCCCTTCCGTGGCGGTGAGCAAGGGGTTGCGCAAGCCGATGATGCCACGCGCCGGGATGTTGAACTCGATGTTCAAGCGGTCTCCCTTCATCTCCACGCTGAGCAATTCGCCTTTGCGACGGCTCACCAGATCGATCACTTTGCTGCTGAAGGGCTCCGGCACCTGTACGGTGAGCACTTCGATCGGTTCGCAACGCTCGCCGTCGATCTCCTTGTAGATCACCTGCGGCTGGCCCAATTGGAACTCGTAGCCTTCGCGGCGCATGGTCTCCACCAGGATACCGATGTGCAGAATGCCACGACCGTAGACCAGCAGTTTGTCCGGGCTGTTCGTTTCCTCCACGCGCATCGCCAGGTTCTTCTCGATCTCCTTGAAGAGGCGGTCGCGCAAGTGGCGGCTTGTGACGTACTCGCCCTCCCTGCCGAAGAACGGCGAGGTGTTGATGGTGAAGAGCATGCTCATCGTGGGCTCGTCCACCTTGAAGCCGGGCAGACCTTCCGGGTTCTCGAAGTCAGCAACGGTGTCGCCAATGTCGAATCCGTCCAGACCCATGATCGCGCAGAGTTCGCCGCTGTGCAGTTCGCGGTCCTTCACCTTCTCCTTACCCAAGCCTTCGAACACCATCAACTCCGCTACCTTGCCTTTGATGATGCGGCCATCGTTCTTCACGAGGCTCACGTTCTGGCCGGCTTTGATGGACCCGCGACGCACGCGACCCACGGCGATACGACCTTGGAAGCTGCTGTAATCGAGGCTGGTGATGCGCATCTGCAAGCTGCCCTCTTCCTTCTTCGGCGCCGGGATGTGCTCCAGGATCATGTCCAAGAGGTAGCTCACATCTTCGGTCGGGGTCTTCCAATCAGGCCCCATCCAGCCTTGTTTGCTGCTGCCGTACACTACGGGGAAGTCCAACTGGTTCTCGTTGGCCTCCAAGGTGAACATGAGGTCGAACACCTGCTCATGTACTTCTTCCGGTGTGCAGTTCGGCTTATCCACCTTGTTGATCACCACGATGGGCTTCAACCCGAGCTGGATGGCCTTGCCCAGCACGAAACGCGTCTGCGGCATGGCACCCTCGAAGGCATCCACCAGCAGCAGCACCCCATCGGCCATGTTCAACACGCGCTCCACCTCGCCACCGAAGTCGCTGTGGCCCGGGGTGTCGATCACATTGATCTTCACACCCTTGTACCGCACGCTCACGTTCTTCGAAAGGATGGTGATGCCACGCTCACGCTCCAGATCGTTGTTATCCAACAAGAGGTCCGCATGCTCCTGGTTCTCCCGGAAGAGCTGGCATTGGTGCAGGATCTTGTCGACCAGGGTGGTTTTCCCGTGGTCAACGTGGGCGATGATGGCGATGTTGCGCAGCTCGGTCATGGGGCAGGCCGTAAAAAGGCCCGCAAAGGTAGCCTTTCTGCTTGGATTAGAGGCATAACGCTATCTTTGCAGCCGCTTTGCCGCAAGGCCGAGCACACCGGCCCCGTAGTTCAATTGGATAGAATGACAGATTCCGGTTCTGTTGGTTACAGGTTCGAGTCCTGTCGGGGTCACTGAACGAGGGGCGACGCAACGGTCGCCCCTTTCCTTTTCCATGCGCATCGACAAGTTCCTCTGGTGCGTGCGCCTCTTCAAGACGCGCAGCATGGCCACCGACGCCGTAAAGCGCGAACAAATGAAGCTCGGCGACCGCCTCGTGAAGGCTTCCAATGAAGTGAAGCCTGGAGATGTGATCGCCTTGCGTGAACCGCCCATCTGGCGCAGTTGGGAAGTGCTTCAGATCCCTTCCGCCCGGGTAGGCGCCAAGTTGGTCCCTGGCCTGATCGCCGAGCGCACATCTTTCGAAGACCTCGAGAAGCTGGAGATCACCCGCTTGGCCAAAGCCCAGCATCGCGAGCCCGGCGAAGGGCGCCCTACCAAACGTGATCGGCGCGACATGGACCGGTTCACGAATGATTGAACCCCGACGAACTTCCTCAGCATATCGACGAGCCATTACAGAGAGCCCGGAACGTTCAGCGACCGCGTTGCGAGCCCGTCGCGTCCGCAGCGCCGTGGCGGTGGAAGCCCCATTCCATCCTAGGTCGAACGGTTCATCACCTGCTTAACACTTCTTCGCTTTCCTTAACGCCGTAGCGCCAAAGGTGTCCGATAGTTTCGGCTCACCAACCACAAGCGCCATGTACAAGACCTTCCTTTTCATGCCCCTGGCCGCCGTGTTCCAGGGAGGCACCGCACCACAAGCGATCGCACAGGAACAGGAGAAGGAGCGCAAAGTGCGCATCGAGATCGTGACCACCGAGAACGGTGAAACGAAACGTGTCACCCACGAATTCGACGCCGCCAACGAAGAAGCCATGCAGGAGGCCATGCGCGAACTCGGTATCCTCGATCACTTCTCCCTGAATGGTGATGATCGCGACCTGCAGATCGACATCCGCCGCTTCGGTATGGATCGCGAGGATGGCATGGATGCTGAGGACTTCCGAGTCTTGATGGCCCCGGTGGAACCTATGCCGCCGGACGCGCCGTTCCCCCACTCGTGTGAGCCCAAGGGCTACCTCGGCGTTTCGAGTTCCACGCTCAACAGCGAACAAGCACGCACAAGCAAAGCACCCGGTGGCCGAGGCGCCTATGTGACCGAAGTGGTGGATGACACGCCTGCCGCCAAGTTGGGATTGAAAGAAGGCGATGTGATCGTGGAAGTGGACGGTGATGCCGTGAAGGATCCCTGGACCTTGAGCGAGGCCATCGGTCAGAACGATCCCGGGGAAAAGGTGAAGGTGATCTGGTACCGCGATGGCAAGAAGATGTCAGGCACCGCAGAGTTGGCGGAGTCTAAAACCGACTTCCATTCGTTCAACCACATTCCCGAACACGGCAGTGAGGAGTGGGACTGGGAAAGCCACTTCGGCGATGCGGCCGACATGGAACCGCGCGCGTTCCTCGGTGTGACACCCAGTGATGGTGAAGGCGTTGGCGCACACATCGGCAGTGTGGAGGAAGGCAGTGCCGCCGAGAAGATGGGGATCATGAAGGGCGACGTCATCACCAAGGTGAACGAGACGACCATCGGCGACTTCGAGGCACTTTCCGAACACATCCGCAGCATGAAGCCCGGCGATGCCGTGGCCGTTACCCTATTGCGCAGCGGACAGTCCATGACCTTGAACGGCGACCTCGGCGAGCGCGACTTCGATCACGTGATCACCATGGACCCCATGCGCGAGTTCCGCTTCGAAGGTTTGGATCCCCAAGAGCGTGACGAGTTGGTACGCGATATGGATGAACTGCGACGGGAGATGGATCAACTGCGTCGCGACCTGGGCAAGGACCTGCGCGTTGAAACACGCATCCGCATCGAGCGCAAGGAGCTGACGTCGGAGGAGAAGGAACTGCTGAAGAACAAAGGTGTGAAGAGCCTCGACAATGCGCTGCAACTCGGCGACATGGGCGTTTTCCCGAACCCGAGCAACGGTTTCTTCCGCATCCAGTTCGACGCACCGGACCGCGGTGACCTCTTCGTGAACGTGCACGATGCGAAAGGTGATAAGGTCTACGAAGAGCGCATCACCGGCTTCAAAGGCCGATACGAACGCACGCTGGACCTTAGTGATAAGGCTACGGGCACCTACTACCTCGTGGTGGAACAGAACGGACGATCCACGGCTGAGAAGCTCGTGAAGGAATAAGGGCGGTTTTGGTGAAAGGGGGCGCGTGGGGCGGTGATCGCTCGGCGTGCTCTTTTTCTTTTCACACCTTTACCGGGCCATGAACATCCTCATCCGCCTGATCATCTCGGCCATCGCCGTGCTGGTGACAGATCTCTTGCTGCCTGGTGTCACGATCAGTGACATGAACACCACCAACGGCCTGCTCACCGCCATCCTCGTCGCCGCCGTGCTGGGGCTCTTGAACGCGATCCTGAAGCCGGTGCTGATCCTGCTCACGCTACCCGTTACCGTGGTCACACTTGGGCTGTTCCTACTCGTGATCAATGCCGTGATCGTGCTTATCGCCGCGAACCTCATCGATGGCTTCACCCTGCAAGCACCACGCTTCTGGTGGGCCTTAGGCTTCAGCCTGCTGCTGTCCTTGGTCACAGGAGTGCTCAGCTCCTTCGACGGCGGAGCCAAGCGTAAAGAAGAGTAAGGCCCGAACTGGACAAGCAGGAACACGGGTAAGGATCCACCCGAAAGTTCATTTGCCCTTGATCCAGCGAGCGCCTAGGTGCAACACCTCTAGTTATCGCCGTCCAGCAAGCGGCCCAAGCCACCGAGCAGGCTTCCCTCCTCCTTACCACGGCCACCTGCACGCGGTGCTGCTGCGATGATGTTGTCCGCTAGACGGCTGAAGGGCAGGCTCTGGATCCACACATGACCGGGGCCACGCAGTTGAGCGAAGAACAATCCCTCACCACCGAACAAGGTGTTCTTGATGCCGCCGACGAATTGGATGTCGTAATCCACCGACTGCGTCATGGCTACCAGGCAACCGGTATCCACACGGAGCATTTCGCCGGGAGCCAGCTCGCGCTGTACGGTGGTGCCACCCGCATGGATGTAAACTTGGCCATCGCCCTCGAGCTTCTGCATGATGAATCCCTCGCCACCGAAGAGTCCAGCCCCGAGGCGTTTCTGGAAGGCGATGCCGATGCTTACTCCCTTTGCCGCTGCCAGGAAGCTATCCTTCTGGCAGATCAATTTGCCTTGGTAGTCCAATAGATCCAAGGGCATGATCTTTCCGGGATAGGCCGCCGCGAACCAGACGGTGCGGCGCACGCTGCTCACGTTGGTGTAGGTGGTCATGAACAGGCTTTCACCGGTGAGCACGCGCTTTCCGGCACCCCAGAGCTTGTCCATGAAGCTCTGCTCGCGGCCGTCGCCACTACCGAAGATGGTCTTCATCTCGATGCCTTCATCCATCATCATCATCGTGCCAGCTTCGGCGATGACGGTCTCCATGGGATCGAGGGTGATCTCCACACATTGCATATCGTCTCCGACGATGCGGTGGTCGAGTTCGTGGGCGTTGCGTGCCATGTGTTCGCGAGTGTTTAGGGTACAAAGGAAAACATGCGCCACGCACCACGCTACCGATCAGGACGAAGGTGCACCCGGTCATCGCAACGGTCACCGGTATGGATGAGCGGGACCACTCCGGGCCAGGCCGTAACTTGTCCCGCGTTCCAAGCCAGCACCCGCATGTCGCTCACCGCCCTCAAAAAGGACGTCCACTCCGCCCGCATCCCCGACCAGGAGACCCTGCTGAAAGCCTGGGAACTCATGTGTACGGCCAAGGCGATGACCGAGCTCTACGAGGAGAATTCCAAGTTCACGAGCAAGTATGTACATGCCACCAGCCGTGGTCACGAAGCCATCCAACTCGCGCTAGGGCTGCAGCTGAAGCCGCAGGACTTCGTGGCACCCTATTACCGCGACGACAGCATCCTGCTCGGCATCGGCATGGAACCTTACGAGCTCATGCTTCAGTTGCTGGCCAAGCGCGATGACCCCTTCAGTGGTGGACGAACCTACTACGGGCACCCCAGCTTGCGGCGTGAGAACATGCCGAAGATCCCGCACCAGAGCAGCGCCACCGGCATGCAGGCCATCCCCACCACCGGCATCGCATTGGGTCTATGGTACAAGGAGCAAGCCGGTATCCCACACGACCTTCCCCCCAACGCTCCGCTGAACGAGAACCCGGTGGTGGTGTGCTCCATCGGCGATGCGGCCATCACCGAAGGGGAAGTGGCCGAGGCATTCCAGATGGCCGTGCTGAAGAAGCTGCCCATCATCTACCTGGTGCAGGACAACGAATGGGACATCAGCGCCAGTGCCGATGAGATCCGCGCTGGTGATGCCAGCGACTACGCAAAAGGCTTCAAGGGACTTGAGGTGCGCCAAGTGGATGGCTCTGACTTCATCGCCTGCCATGCCTTGTTGCACGAGGTGATGGCCACTGTGCGCAAGGAGCGTCGCCCCTTCCTGATACATGCCAAGGTGCCCCTGCTGAACCACCACACCAGTGGGGTGCGCATGGAATTCTACCGGACGCCCGAGAACCTGGCTGAGCACCGCAAACGCGATCCCTTCCCCCGATTCCTGCAACAATTGCTCGACCTGCGCTTCCAACTGGAAGGCTTGAAGCAGATCGAACAGAAGGCCATCGCCCGGGTGAAGGACGACTTCGAGAAAGCGCGCGCAGCCGAGGACCCGAGACCCGAAGACCTCACCACACACCTCTTCGCGCCAACCCCGATCACCGAGGAACAGGGCGAACGTGCGCCAACCGACCGTGAACCCACCGTGATGGTGGATAGCGCCCTTTTCGCCATCCGCGAACTGATGCAGCAGGACCCGAATTGCCTGCTTTATGGACAAGATGTGGGTGCGCGTCTTGGTGGTGTCTTCCGCGAAGCTGCCACGCTCGCCCGCGATTTCGGTGGACACCGCGTCTTCAATACACCCATCCAAGAAGCGTTCATCATTGGCAGTACGGTAGGCATGAGCGCTGTTGGCCTGAAGCCCATCGTGGAGGTGCAGTTCGCCGATTACATCTGGCCAGGGCTCAACCAACTCTTCACCGAAGTGGCCCGCAGTTGTTTCCTCACCGTGGGTAAATGGCCGGTGAGCTGCATCATCCGCGTACCCATCGGGGCCTACGGAAGTGGCGGCCCCTACCACAGCAGCAGCGTGGAGAGCGTGCTGTGCAACATCAAGGGCATCAAGATCGCCTACCCCAGCACCGGAGCAGACCTCAAAGGATTGATGAAGGCCGCTTACCACGACCCGAATCCCGTGGTGATGCTCGAGCACAAGGGCCTCTATTGGAGCAAGATCAAGGGCACCGAGGAGGCGAAGACCATCGAACCCGCCGCCGACTATATCATCCCCTTCGGAAAGGCGCGGATCGTGCAGGAGGCCGATGCCCAGCAGATCGCCAACGGGAAGGCCGCTGTGGTGGTCACTTATGGCATGGGCGTGTACTGGGCAAAAGCGGCTGCGAAGGAATTCGCTGGACGCATCACCATCATCGACCTACGCACCTTGGTGCCCTTGGATGAAGAGACGGTGATGGAAGCTGCAAAACGTCACGGCCGTTGCTTGGTGCTCACGGAAGAACAACTCACCAATTCGTTCGCACAAGCGCTCGCCTCACGGATCGGCGATACTTGCTTCGAGCACCTCGATGCCCCCGTGCGCACCCTGGGCTCGGTGGACATGCCCGCCATACCACTGAATAGCACGTTGGAAGCCGCCATGATACCGAGCGCGGACAAGGTGCGCGAGGCGTTGGATCGACTTCTGGCCTACTAGCCTGTGGAACAACGACACATCCAGGTACGTCGCACGGCACGGTACCACGTGCTGGGAGATCCGACCAAGGCCCGGGCGATCTGGATCGTGCTACATGGTTATGGCCAGTTGGCGCGATACTTCCTGACCAAGTTCGAAGGGCTGGAAGAAGGCGTGGCCATCGTAGCCCCCGAAGCGCTTAACCGGTTCTACTTGGACGAAGCCCATAACCGCGTAGGTGCCACGTGGATGACCCGCGAGGAACGCGAGAACGAGATCACGGATCAGCTGGGCTACCTCGATGCGCTCGTAAAGGAACTCCGCGGCGAACGAACCGACTTGCCGATCCATGTCCTGGGCTTCTCCCAAGGCGTTGCCACGGCCTGCCGGTGGTCCTTGCTCGGAAAGACCAAATTGGATCGACTGGTGCTCTGGGCTGGATCCTTACCACCAGAACCCACTTTCGCGGAACTGCGAACGGCCTGGGCACATCTGACGGTGGAGGTGGTCCTGGGTAGTGAGGATCCATTCGCCGGTGAGAAGGAATTGCAAGCCACCACAGCCAGGCTGGAGGCCGCAGGGGTCCAACATCGCCTCCACCGATTCACCGGTGGGCATGCGCTGGAACCGGTGCTTTTGGGTCGATTGATCCCATGAGCCGCCTCTTGGCTTTGCCATCGTGGAGCCAATTCAATGTGCTTTCCGATCCACAATGGAACATCTTGGAGGTCGAAAACCCAAAACCAACTACGCATGCAAGGGAAACTACTCACTTCTTTCGTTGCCCTCCTCGCCTTCTCAGGCGTGAACGCCCAGATCCAAGGTTACAACGTCGGTGAGGTCGTGGATGACTTCACGGTGACCGATACACAGGGCAACGAGCACAACCTGTACGAGATCACCGCCTCAGGCAAACATGTGATCCTCGATTTCTTCTTCGACACCTGCCCACCCTGCCAGGCCACGCAACCCATCTTCAACGAGATGCATGAGACCTACGGATGCAACAGTGCGGATCTGTATGTGATCTCGGTCAACAATGGCACGGATAACAATGCTGCGGTGGATGCGTTCGAGGCGACCTATGGTGGATCCTTCAGGCATTCGCCAGCCATCGGTATCGAAGGCGGTTGTGCGACTGTGGATGGTGCGTTCAACCCCGTGGCCTACCCCACCTATTGCCTCATCGGCCCCGACAACCAATTGAAGAACGCGGACATCTGGCCGATCGTCAACCTGCAGTCCTTCGTGGCGGCTTTCCCCGCTGGTAGTAACATTCAGACCGCCGCATGTGCTTTGGTTAGCGTGAACGAGAACACCAACGCTGCCGTGAAGGGCATCTTCCCGATTCCTGCGATCGGTCCAGTAACCGTGGACCTCGCATTGAACACGACCGGTGCAGTGGACCTCGACATCCTTGACGCACTGGGCCGCGTGGTCCGTACCGAAACCCTCGGAACCCGCGCTGCCGGCAACTTCATCCATCAGATGGACCTCGGCGAACTGAGCAATGGCAACTACATCGTTCGCCTTGCGCTTGACGGAGTGCCGACCAGCACGCACCAGTTGGTGATCGCACGCTGACCCTGACCACGTTGAATCAGAAAGGGCTGTCCTTGCGGGCAGCCCTTTCTCGTTCAAGACCTTTCGGCTTAGAAATTCACCGGCGGCTTGTCGTCCTTCCACGCCAGGATCTCGTCGATCGTTTGCACGGAAACCGAGTGATAGTTCTTCCGTGCGCTCTTGTAGATGGTCTGGGCGAGCACTCGGCCTTTCTCGCTCTCCAGCATTTGTGTGTACAATGGCACCAAGAATTTGCGGCGACCAACGGTGTTCAGGAATTCATCCATCCGGGGGAAGGCCGCATCATGGTCATTCCGGATGCACTGTTCGAACCAGGCCGCAAGCACCTCCGCGTTGCCGCTCTTCGTCAAGGTGAACGCTGCATCCAGTTCGTTCATTTGCTTCTCGGTCATTTCCTTCGGGAGGTGGCGGAGGAAATGCATCCACTCGAAGGTGCTCCATCCGGAAGTGGCCAACGCTTTCGCCGGGGTGCCTTCCACCCAGCGCCTGATCTCCAGTTCCACCTTGTTGAAGCGGTCGCTCTCCGGGGTAGGGGCGTTGGCCGGTAACCCAGTACCGTCAACCCATTCGACCACGTTCACCTGGAGTTGGTTCGGATCCAATAGGTGGGTCTGCAAGTGAGCGAGGAACCGGTCCGTGGTCATGCTCTGGAAGGCGAATCGGTCGAAATAGTCCCTGATGAACGCATCGAACTTAGGTCGACCCACTTGGGCTTCGAGCAGACGTAGGAATGCCGCGCCCTTCTCGTAGGCCACCTCCGTCATTCCATCATCCGGATCGCGACTGCTCAGGTCCAACCGTAACTTACTGTCCTCCGGGTGCTTGCTGTTCGCGATCTGCACAAGGGTACCCAACAGGTCCTGACGCCCCAGCTGTTGCAACATACCCGCATAGTCGGGTCCGTGAATGGCTTCGGAGATCCTGCTTTCGAAGTACACCGTAAAGCCTTCGTTCAACCAGAAGTCGTTCCAGGTGGCGTTGGTCACCAGGTTACCGCTCCAACTGTGCGCAAGCTCGTGCGCCACCAAGGCCGTGAGCGAACGATCACCCGCAAGGATCGTAGGGGTGGCGAAGGTGAGGCATGGGTTCTCCATGCCACCGAAGGGGAAGCTCGGTGGCAGCACGATCACATCGTACCGCCCCCAACGATAGGGGCCGTACAGGTCCTCCGCTGTGCGCAGCATCGTTCCCATATCGGCGAACTCCCAGGCGGCCTTCTCCACCACGCTCCGTTCAGCATATACCCCGGTACGCTGGTCCACAGGAAGGAAGACCAGATCGCCAACGGCCAACGCGATCAGATAGGCGGGAATGGGCTGTTCCTGGTGGAATGTGTATGTGCCGTCCATTGTGCGCTGCTGCGGATTCGTCGCGCTCATCACGGCCATCAGGTCATTCGGCACCTTCACAGTGGCGTCGTACGTGAACCGGATGCCAGGACTATCTTGGATCGGGATCCAACTGCGGGTAAGAATGGCCTGCCCCTGGGTGAAGAGGAAAGGGTGCTTCTTGTCCGTGGTCTGTTGCGGCTCCAACCATTGTAGCGCCTTGGCATTTCGGCCGGAGTGGTACTGGATGCTGAGTGCTTCGGTTCCTGCCGGGATCTTCACTTCCAACGGCCTGCCCAAAAAGGTGCTGTCGCCCAATGCGAACTCTAGCGGAGTGCCTTTCGCATCGGTCACCGCATCCACGCTAAGTCCATCGGTATCCAGAACGATACGCCCTTTGCCGTGGTCCTTGATCCTATAGCGCGCCGTTCCACTTATCCTCTGCGCCTCCATATCCACGGCCACGTTCAGGTCCAAATGGGTGATCACCGCCTCATCGGGTCGGGCATGACTATGGTGGTCCATGGGTTGGAGTTGTTCGGCAACATCCTCCTGCTTGCTCGTCTCCCCCACAGGGCCATCGTTGGCGCAGGAGAACAAAAGACAGGAAGCCACCAACGGTGGAACGACGCGGAAGAGCAACATAGAAGGGAGCAGATTGAGCGGTGCCAAAGGTAGCCGTGTGCTGTACGCTTGTCCACCGGATCAGATGAACAGTTCGTCCATACTGATGAAAAGATGCACGCAGCGTAGGAAACTTGAACGCTCATCCCATCACGGTGCCGCACCTCCGGTCTGTTCTTGGAAGAGGCAGCGTTGCCAACATCAGGACTGTGCAAGGGCATATCTGAGGCTTAACGTAAAAAGCCACCTCCGAGGAGATGGCTTTTTGTTCAGTCGGGGTGACTGGATTCGAACCAGCGACCCCTTGCACCCCATGCAAGTGCGCTACCGGGCTGCGCTACACCCCGAGGAAATGTCCCGCATAGGGAAGTGGCTTTGAACCACCCCGAAGGCTGCGTTAAACCATTCGGGGGCGCAAATGTAGCGATCCCGAGGGAATAGCACAGCGGATCAGCGCCCGGCGAACGTGCAGAGCAGTGCGAAGAGCAGGATCCCGGTGTAGATCGCGGCCGTCATGAGGCCTGGGCTGTATTTGCGTAGAATGGCTTGCATGGCTTGGTAAGAGTTGCGGCAAAGGTCCGCTGCCAACGCTACGGCATCTTCACCTGAATGCGAATTCACCCGCCTTTGCTTCAACAAGCCGATGTGAATAGGCGTTTGTGTGACCAATGGCAGCCGACTTGTACGACCGGTGTCGGTCGCGCACTCCAACACGGGTAGTTTTGCGCCGCTTTCCACACCCCGCCCCTCCATGCGTTCGTTGCTCCTTCTTGTTCTCCTCTCGGGTAGTTTGTTCTCCAAGGCCCAAGAGAACCTTACCATCAGCGGTTATGTGAAAGATGCGGCCACCGGTGAGACCCTTATCGGTGCGAACGTGTATGCCAAGGAGACCATGACAGGTACCACCACCAACACGTATGGGTACTACGTGCTCAACCTGCCACCCGGCAAGTACACCATCGTAATGAGCTATGTGGGCTTCGAGGAGAGTAGCCAGGTGGTGGACCTGAAGGCGGACCTGAAGCTGAACCTGGATGCACGCACCAAAGCCATCGTGGCCAAGGAATTCGAGGTGGTGGGCGAGAAGGCCAAGAACACCGAAAGCACCCAGATGGGCACGGTGGAACTGGATGTGCAGAAGCTGAGCACGCTTCCAGCGCTGTTGGGTGAAGTTGATATCCTCAAGACGATCCAATATCTGCCCGGTGTGAAGAGCAACGGCGAAGGCAACAGCGGCTTCTATGTACGCGGCGGTGGTCCGGACCAGAACCTGATCCTGTTGGACAACGCCACCGTGTACAACGCCAGCCACCTTTTCGGCTTCTTCAGCGTGTTCAACGCCGATGCCGTGAAGAACATCGAGCTGATCAAGGGTGGCATGCCCGCCAACTACGGTGGCCGAACGAGTAGCGTGCTCGACATCACCATGAAGGACGGCAATGACAAGGAGTTCCACGGGCTAGGTGGTATCGGCCTCATCAGCAGCCGCCTGACCTTAGAGGGCCCCATCGTGAAGGACCGAAGCTCGTTCGTCGTCAGTGCACGCCGCACCTACATCGATGTGCTCGCCAAGCCTTTCATCAACCCAGAAGGTGCGTTCGCCGGCAGCGGATATTTCTTCTACGACATCAACGCCAAGGCCAATTACCGCCTGAGCGACAAGGACCGCTTCTTCCTTAGCGGCTACTTCGGTCGCGACGTGTTCGACCTATCGGGAAGCCAACCCGGAAGCCCCAACTTCAAGATACCCTGGGGTAATGCCACGGTGAGCGGTCGGTGGAACCACGTCTTCGGCCCCAAGCTCTTCCTCAACACCACAGCGATCTTCAGCGATTATCAGTTCAGCTTCTCCGGAGGCCAAGATGACTTCAAGTTCGGGCTGAGCAGCGGCATCAAGGACTATGGGATCAAGTTGGACTTCAACCAGTACCCTTCTGTTCGTCATGAATTGAAGTATGGAGTCAACTATACCTACCACGTCTACACACCCAGTACCGTGGATGTGGCCAGCGGCGAGACCGAATTCGACATCGATACCCCTTCGAAACTCCGCGCCCATGAGGCCGCCGTCTACATCCAGGACGATTACGATGTGAGCGACCTGCTCCGCGTGAACGCGGGGGTGCGCCTCTCCTACTTCGCCCACGTAGGACGCTTCAAGGAGTACCTCTTCGACGATGCAGGGACGGCTACCGGCATACGCGATTACACGCCGGGCGAAGCCATCAAGACCTACTACGGACTGGAGCCGCGCCTCTCCATGCGCTACAAGACCGGCGCCACCAGCAGCGTGAAGGCGAGCTTCAACCGCAACCTGCAATACGTGCACTTGGCCAGCTTCAGCAGTATCGGCCTGCCCACCGATGTGTGGATCCCGAGCGGTAAGAACGTGAAGCCCCAGGTGGCCTACCAATATGCGGTCGGCTACTTCCGCGATCTGTGGGACCGCAAGTACGAGGCCAGTGTTGAAGTGTACTACAAGGACATGTTCAACCAGATCGAGTACAAGGAGGGCACGCAACCGCAGGATGGAGGCAACACCAACTACGATGCGCTGCTCACCTTCGGCAAGGGCTGGAGCTACGGTGCCGAGTTCTTCCTGAAACGCAGGCTGGGCAAATTCACCGGATGGGCGGGCTACACCTGGAGCAAGACCATGCGCCAGTTCGACGAGGTGAACGAAGGCCGCGAGTTCCCGAGCCGCTGGGACCGCCGCCACGACCTGAGCCTGGTGGCCGGTTATGAACTGAACGACCGCTGGAGCTTCGGCGGCACCTTCGTGTACAGCACGGGCCAGGCCACCACGCTGCCGGTGCAGCGCTACTTCATCGAGGGCCGCGTGGTGAGCCAGTTCAGCGACCGCAACGGATTCCGCATGGCCCCCTACCACCGCCTGGACCTCGCCGCCACCCTGAAGAACAAGCCCACCAAGGAGGTGACGGACAAGGCCACCGGCGAGACCACCACCGTGCAACGCAAGTACCGCAGCAGCTGGACCTTCTCGGTGTACAACGCGTACAACCGCGCCAACCCCTACTTCTACTACTTCACCACCGAGGGTACCACCGCCACTGGCGACCTGCGGCCCGTAGCCAAGCAGGTATCGCTCTTCAGCATCCTGCCTTCCGTGACCTGGAACTTC
>Ga0209812_10001065_pt1 | contig 20853 bp, 21 predicted proteins | sample JI71714BDNA_FD_187502 | JGI IMG/M metagenome (GOLD analysis project Ga0209812, IMG submission 187502) | Wastewater effluent complex algal communities from Wisconsin, to seasonally profile nutrient transformation and Carbon sequestration -... | ecosystem: Engineered > WWTP > Effluent > Algae...
AGACACATTTTCAAGATTTGATCCAACAATTCGAAATATATCTTTCTTTACTAAAGTCACGTTTAAATCTTTAGGGATATTTACAATTACTTCATGACTAAAGCCTAAACGCATTACAATTAAATCATTTTCAATTTTACCTTTATAGCCTACGCCAACAAATTGAACGTTTCTTACATATGGCAAAGATAGTCCATGAATTAAAGCTTTTAACTTTACTTGAAGACTTCCGTACAACGATGGATCTATTGATGATCCAACTACACTTAAATAATTATCTTTTACTTGCAATTTTGTGTGGGCTGGAAAAGTTATAGAAATTGTTCCATATTTTCCAATTGCAGATACCTTCCATCCAATACACTTAAGACTGACATTTTTAGGAATTAAGATTCTTTGTTTACCAATGTTTGACATTTTTATTTATTATTTATATATAATGTTTAAAAAATATAACACAAAGCTTGACCACCTAAATTTTTAGACAATGCGGTTTTATGTGACATTATACCGTGTGAAGTATTTAAGATAATCAAACCCAAGCTACGATCAAATATCCACAAATCTTTGGAAGAAAAGTAAACATTTTTGCTTGGCTTGCTAATATGTTTTAAACTTAGAATTTTATTCTTTTTATAAGTAAAATCCAAAAAAATCTCTACTTTTCCTGTAGTTTTTAATGAATAGCTTAAAATATATTTATTTTGAACTAAGACATCTAAAAATTTACAAACTTTTTTATTGGCTTTTACACTAATTTTAGGTTTGTTTGCTTTAAGTCCATTTCTTAAAAGACTAATTAAATTTGGAATATTCATACTTTATATTTTATACTTGCAATTCATTAATGAACCGCTTTTATAATTGTGACGTTAATGCAATCATTGATCCACTAAAGATAATACAACTATTACTAAAAATTAAAATTACATAATTTTAAAATTAACTTTTAATATATTACATTTAATGAAAACATTATCATTTATCTTATAATTTGGATGGCGTTAAAAATAATAAACAAATAAATAAAATGTAAAAAACACTATTATTTCCTACAAAACAACAACAAATCACAAGAACTAAACCACCAAGTATAGATAAAGCTATATGATAAAAACTACCACTTTGTAAAGCATGAAATGACTTTGTCAAAGCTTTTAAAAGTTTAGATATACCTGCAGGCCCACATGTTTCAATTATACCTCGATCTACCACTTTATACGTAGTATGATATGATAAATTTAATAAAAACTGAGAAACAAAATCGTTATAAACTTTGTCGAAATACCATTTTCTATTTAAAAAAGTATAAAGACTACGCCCTTCAAAAGAAAATTTTAAATTAAACAAGTTTTTGCTTTTATAATTGTATAAATAGTATGCTATAAACCCACCGATCATACTTAAACAAACTGGAAGTAATTTAATAAAAGTAGGCAAAAATTCATGGTCCACACTATTAAATGGCAACGTAAACAATGCATTTGCCCAAAAAGGACTACCAAGACCAATAAAAACGTCTTTTAAAATATAACCTAAAAAAATACTTGGAATTGCAAGTACACCTAATGGTAAACTTATCAACAATGACGACTCATGTGCGTTTACAATAACAGGGCGATATCCATTGGGTGAACTCAAAAAACAAAGATAAATTAATCTTAATGAGTAAAATGCTGTAAAAAAGGCACCAAGGCTACCAAGAAGATATGCAAAATGCCCGTAAACAGAGTATTTTGCGTATGCAATTTCTAAAATTGCATCTTTTGAATAAAATCCTGTTAAAAACGGTAACCCTATCAAAGAAAATGAACCAAGACTTATTATAGCATAAGTAAATGGTAAAAGTCGACGTAAACCTCCTATTTTACGCATGTCTTGTTCATCAGATAATCCATGAATCACAGAACCAGCACCTAAAAATAGCAAAGCTTTAAAAAATGCATGATTTGCTAAATGAAAAACACCAACACTATATTGGCTTAAACCACAAGCAAAAATTATATAACCTAACTGACTACAAGTAGAGTATGCAATTACTCTTTTTAAGTCATTTTGAACAAGCCCTGTAGTTGCCGCAAAAAAAGCAGTTATACCACCAAGAATCGCAACAATAGATAAAGCTTTAGGTGCATATTCCAGCAATGGAGAACAACGTCCTAAAAGGAAAACACCGGCTGTCACTATAGTTGCAGCATGAATCAATGCAGACACCGGTGTTGGCCCTTCTATTGCGTCAGGAAGCCATGTGTGCAAGCCAAGTTGAGCTGATTTCCCAACAGCACCAACAAAAAGTAAAACACCAATTAAATTTAAAGTATCAAAATAAATGCCGCCAAAATAAAAAGTTTGTCCTTTTAAGGCAGGAGCTAAGCCAAAAACAACAGAATAATCAATGCTATCAAAGCAAATAAAAACTGTAAAAATTCCAAGAGCTAAACCAAAATCCCCAATACGATTAACTAATATTGCTTTAATTGCAGCCTTGTTTGCTTGAATACGTGTAAACCAAAAATTAATTAACAAATATGAACACAAACCAACACCTTCCCAACCAACAAATATCTGTAAAAAATTATCTGCACTTACTAAAATTAATATAAAAAAAGTAAACAAAGACAAATATGATATAAATCTAGATAAATGCGGATCGTTTCCTATATATTCAATTGAATACAAATGAACAAAAAAAGAAATAAATATAACTACTACTAGTATGCTTGCGCTTAAAGTATCAAAAAGAAAACCCCAACTTACATTAAAAAGATCAGCATTAATCCAAGGCATTAATGTAAAAATACATTTTCCTTGGTATAAACCAACTTCGTAAAAAACAATCAAAGATAATAAGGCTGATAGCCCTAAACATGCTGTACTTACAAAACAACTACCTTTAGACCCAAGCCATCTTCCTCCTAAGCCTGCAAAAATACTTCCACATAAGGGAAGAAAAATAATATTTAAATACATTTTATATTTTTAATAAACACCAGATAATTTTAAATAATAATAGCGAGAGCAGGATTTGAACCTGCGACCTTCAGATTATGAGCCTGACGAACTACCAAGCTGTTCTATCTCGCCCCATTTTATAAATAACTTGTTATGTAGTTTTCCTAATTGTTTCATAGACGTGCCTATAATGACCGTCATTGGATATTTATAAGGCTTAGATAGATTTTTATTTACTACTAGCCTTGATTTTTCTCTTTAAATCGAATTCTAGACGTCAAACAATATTTAAACAATGCTAGGAATTTTTAAAAAAAGAGAAAAATCAAGTATTTTTTTTTTTAGTGTTTGGTGTGCACCACTACATAAAGATTGTGGTGTTTTATATTGTTTTAACTCTAAAAGTAAATCATAAGCATACCATTTTTTTTTGATTATACAATTATTAGCTTTTAAATTATAAACAGCGTTCAGTTTAGCAAAGTTTAAATTGGAAGAATAAATCATTCCAATACGTGGTCCTTGAACACTTAAAGTTTTTACTAATTTAAAAGAAGAAGGAAGCATATATCGTTTTAGCTTGTTTAATTCATTATGACGGTTAATGTTCAGATCAACTTCTGATTTAGAAACAGGAAAAAAACTAAATAAAAAAAATTCATATTTTTGTAGTTTATCGTATTTCTGATAAAAATAATTAGATTTGCTTTGTTTTTTCATTTATTTTGTGTACATTGAAAATGGTTAATATATACCAAAGTTTTTAGTTGTTTTTTTGTTACAGTAACAGCTTTTATTTGATATCAGATTAATATAAAAAGTTATTAACTTTTGTTGTTATAATAAAACCATTCGGCTATAAAAAATTTTACTTTTGGGTCCAAAGCTAAAAGTGAGATAAAAATAATAAAAAAAATACTAAGATTTTTATAATGTCTAATAATAATAATATATCCATATTTATTTCTTCTGTGAAATACGTCTTTGTGCTAAAAAGTTTTCAACCACACCAATAAAACTTACACCAAATAATAATAATACAAAGTATACCACTGTAATCACTTGACCAAGAATTACATACGGCCCGCTTACTGGTATTTGACCAACCCAACCCAATAATACAAAAATACTTAACCACAACCAAAATCCAATTTTGTATAATGGTCTAAAGCTTGCACTACGAGTCCACCCTGTATGTATAAATGGTAATAAAAACAAGGCAATCAAAGCACCACCTATTGCAATCACTCCTCCTAACTTATCAGGAATAGAACGAAGAATTGCATAAAATGGTAAAAAATACCATTCAGGTACAATATGAGCTGGTGTTTTTAAAGGGTCTGCTGGAATATAGTTATCTGGATGGCCTAAAGTATTAGACCAAAAACAAAGAAAAATAGTTAAACCTGTAATAAGAATAAAAAAAGCCAATAAATCTTTAACATAAAAGTAAGGATAAAAACTTAATGTTGTCGATTTTGCCCCTAACGGATTATTCGAACCATCTTTATGTAACAAAGCTAAGTGAATAAAAACTATTGCGGTGATTACAAAAGGTAAAATATAGTGAAGACTAAAAAAACGATTTAAAGTTGCATTATCTACAGAAAAACCACCCCATAACCATCTTACAATTTCTTTACCAATCCCAGGAATTGCCGAAAATAAATTTGTAATAACAGTTGCACCCCAAAAACTTATTTGCCCCCAAGGTAAAACATATCCTAAAAAGGCAGTTGCTATTATTAAAATAAAAATAACCAAGCCAGAACACCAAAGAGCTTGACGTGGGTGAGCATATGATCCATGGTACAAACCTCTAAAAATATGAAAATAAACCACAATAAAGAAGAAAGACGCACCATTAGCATGCAAATATCTTAAAAACCAACCATATTCTACATCGCGTATAATATGTTCTACACTTGAAAAAGCGTAGTCAATATGTGGTGTGTAATGTATTGCTAAAAAAACACCACTTAAAATTTGAATTGCCAAACAAATCCCTGCTGCAGAACCAAAACTCCAATTATAATTTAATGTAATTGGTGTTGGGTAATCAACAATGTGAGAATCTACGAAAGACAACCAACTATTAAAATTCCAACGAGTCACAATGAAATTTTAATATACCTCATTTAAAATTAAATAATTACTTTTTAAAACTGCAGACAATTTGATAATGTAAAAATCCCTTTTGCTCAAGACACCTCACTATGGCAAATCGCAGCTTTAGACAAAGTTGTAATTATTTTTGCCACGTAACTTTCAGGTTGTTCCAAATTATTTATATTAACAATCAAAATAAAATTATTTTTGGGCTTGGGTGCAAATAAAATACTATCATTATTTTAAAAATGTTCGTTCGCTGTATTTATACGTTACAGACTTTATAATTATCTATAGATATGAAGTTTTGGATTTTTACAGTTTATATAGAAATATTTAAAAAGTCCCAATGGCTTTTGCGGAAATTTGCAGAAATTTTGTTTAAAGTTGTAGAAGCAGAAGTACAACGATCTATGCAATACATATCTCCAAGCAATGCTTTCAGTGGGGTAGTGTATAGTCTACCCTTTTTATATATTTTCCACAATTCTTGTAAAGCAAAAGAGACATCACTTTTAAATATAAATTTAAATTGGCCATTGTTTTGAACTATTTTTTTATTATCATAAAAACTTTTAAGATATCCTATAGGTTTTAAGCCAAAACGCAAAAGACTTGAATTTTTTTGGATAGTACCACTACAATTTATAAAAAATCCATCTTTTTCTAAAACACTTTGTTGTGGCAAGATAAAATCAAAATTTTTAAAATTTTCATTTACATGAGTAGTTTCCACAATAAAATTTTCATTTGTCTTTTTTTTGACATTAAGATCTTCAATACCCAAGAAATAATTTGTTGTAATATACTTTTCTTCGTAATTTTTCAATATAGGTTTAGACATACCATAAAAAGCTTTACCAATAGAATTACTTCCCAAAGGCAAACGAAGAAAGCAATGCCAGTTTTTAGATTGTTTTACTTTAGCGTATATAAAACTTATAATTAAAGAAGAAAAAGCATCGTGTCTTCTTGTTAGAGTATCCCCATAAACAAGTGAAGGTTTTTTCGTTTGTATTAAACTTTTAGAATGTTTTCCTAAAATAAGATTATAAATATGAATTATTTGTAATCCTAAAGATTGTGAATAATAAGTTAAATCTATTGGATTTCCAACGCTAATAACATTTAACAGACCTGCTTTAAAACGGCTTCTTAATCTTAGATTGACAAGACTGGCTTCTATGCGTGGGTTGACACCTAACAACAAACAAGAATCGATAGTCTTAATATTATTTAAAGAAAGTGTACTTTGGAAATAAGATGGTAATGTTGGTGTAATATTAAAAGATGTCTCACTTTCAAAATCTCCACCTAGTTTTCGTCCTAATATTTTGCCTTCTTGCAAGGTTTCTAAGTCAAGATTTCTTCCAAAAACAAATTTTAAATGATGGTTACTTATAAAAAAATTGTTTAGACTTTGCTTTGTTTTTATAATAGAAGAAAATTTGTAAAATCTCTTTATTTTTGAAAAATAAGGATAAGCCAAACGTATATTAATAAAACCCTCGTAAGTAAAACGCGCTTTATCAGACAACCATTCTTCATTAATTTCTTTATTAGGTTTTGGAACAATTCTAATAGGACGTAATCTTTTACTTTCAATTACAATATTTGATCCTAAACAATCAGAAGTATCGATTGATTGAGTCAATTTTAGTTCCCACGGGCGCATCTTAAAAGCATGAACTTTTGAAGTTAAAGCACCAACCGGACAAAGATCAATTACATTAGCAGATACTTCCGAATTAAATGTTTTTTGAACATAAGTCCCAATTTCTGTATTACTTCCTCGTAAATTTGTCCCTAAATCTTCAACACCCGCAATATCCCATGCAAATCGAACACATCTAGTACAATGAATGCAACGGGTTATAACAGTTTTGATAATAGGGCCAAGTCCTAAATCTTCTACGCCGCGTTTAAAATTGTAAAAACGGGATCGCGTGTTTCCGTATTTTAATGCTTGATTTTGTAAATCACATTCCCCACCTTGATCACAAATAGGACAATCCAAAGGATGATTTAACAATAAAAACTCTAAAACGCCTTCTCGCGCTTTTTTTACCAGCGGGCTGTTTGTGCAAATACGTATTTGATCTAAAACTGGAAGACCACAAGCAGCTTGTGGTTTTGGGGATTTTTCAATTTCAACTAAACACATACGGCAATTTCCTGCAATTTCTAAAAGATCATGGTAACAAAAACGTGGAATATTTACCCCGGCTTTTTCACAGGCTTGTAATACTGTTGAAGAAGATGGGACGTAATATGGAAGATCGTCAATATAAACTAAAATTGTCGAGGCCACCGTCAAGAGAAGTGATATGCAGATATTTAAGACTTGCAAGCTTAGGGTCTTTTAATATAAGCGATACTAAATAAAAATTAGATTATTTAAGAATTTTAAGACAAGATTCAAAAATTGGGGTCTGGTCGTTGTTTTAAAGTGTGAGTGTTTTTATTTTAGTACAGTGAATTTATACGTGATGTGTGATAAAATGTTGGTATGAGCATTGTACTACCTTTAAATAAAATTAATAATATGCTATTTTATAATTTTTTAAAATTGTCTCAAAGGTCTTTATTTGGAGGCTGAAAACTCTGAAAAGACTATTTGTATCAAACATACTTGTTAAGTTTAAAAAACGTATGGAGAGAAAGGGATTCGAACCCATGATATAGAAAACTATATTGATTTAGCAAACCAACGCTTTAAGCCACTCAGCCACCTCTCCGTTATTGTATAATTTTAGATATTTATAAAACCTAAACAATTTTTATTTAATATAAAAACTTTATTTTCCTTTTTTTAATGTGGTTTTTTAAATAATAATTTTCATAAAGAACAAAAATCTATTAAGAAAAACTTAGCTTTTATAAAAATTTGATGTATATTCTATGGATATATGCAAACTATCTAAAAATAAATCAGGGTAAACACCAACATATACAACAGCTAGTGTTAAAGGTCCTAAAACTATTACTTCTCTTCTATTTAAGTCTGTAAAAGATTGTAAATATTGTAACTTTAAGTTTCCATAAAGAATTCTATTTAATAACCATAATGAATAAATTCCACCCAAAACTATACTGGTTGCCCCAAAAAAAGTTGCAATTGGATTGGCTTCAAAAAGTCCAATTAACAGTAAAAATTCTCCAACAAAACTACTACTTCCAGGCAAAGCAATATTTGCTATTGTAAATAAAACAAAGAAAATTCCAAAGATTGGTATTACATGAACTAAACCCCCGTAATGTAAAAATAAACGAGTGTGATAACGATCATATAAAGTTCCAATTAACAAAAATAAAGCTGATGAAACAAAACCATGGCTTAAACTTTGTATTATACAACCATGTAAACCAATAGAGGTAAAACTAAAAATACCAAGAATTACAAGATTTATATGAGCTACGGAAGTATAAGCAATAATTCGTTTTAAATCTGTTTGTCTAATAGCTGTCAAACTCGTATAAAAGACACCAATTAAACTTAATGTAAAAATAAACGGTGTATAATATAAAGAAGCTATGGGAAACAATGGCAACGAGTAACGAAGAAAACCGTATGTACCCAGCTTTAATAGAACACCAGCTAAAATTGCAGATCCTGGAGTTGGTGCTTCCACATGGGCTTCAGGTAACCAAATATGAAATGGTAATATTGGTACTTTGACAGCAAATGATAAAAAGAAGCCCAACCAAAGCCATTTTTGTTGATTAAACGTAAATACGTAATTTATTAAACTTTCATATTGACTTGTTCCAACGACACTATAGATGTATAAAATTGCACTTAATATGAATAGTGATCCTACTAGCGTATACACAAAAAAAAAATAAGAAGCACGAATTTTTCTTGAACGTGACCCCCAAATTCCAATAATTAAAAATATTGGAATTAAAACACTTTCAAAAAGAATATAAAACCAAATTAAGTCTATTACACTAAAAACTAAAATTAAAAGAATTTCTATACTTAAAAAACAACTTAAAAAAAGTTTAGTGTGTATTTTCCCCCAAGATGCCAAAATACACAAAGGAAAAAGAAAAGTTGTTAATAAAACAAAGTACAACGAAATACTATCTAAACCTATGCTTGGTCCATAATTGATTACATATTGAAATTTTGGTGATGATGCATCAAAATTTAACCACAAACTTAAAGAAAAAACAAAAGCAATAGATGAAGCACCTAATGCAATTGGTGATAAAAATTGACGATATTTTAAAGGTATAAAAATAATAAGCAGTAATCCTAGACTTAAAATACCAAGTAATTGTAAAAGCATTTTTCATTAAAACTAAGTTTTTCTCTATTAATTACTATTTTGCTTTTTAGATGTTAAGCAATCGTAAATAAGATAAAAGAAAAATAATGATGCCACTGCAGAAATAATTGATCCATATGAAGCTAAAGCATTCCACCCAGCGTACGCATCAGGATAGTCAGGAATACGGCGTGGTATACCGGCTAATCCTAAGAAATGTATTGGGAAAAAAGTAAGATTTACACCAATAAATATTAACCAAAAATGGATTTGCCCGTAGACCTCTGAATAGGCTTGTCCACTAATTTTTTCAATCCAATGGTAAAATCCTCCAAATATAGCAAAAGCTGCTCCTATTGATAAAACATAGTGAAAATGAGCAACCACATAATAAGTATCGTGTAATGCAACATCAACACCAGAATTTGCAAGTATTACACCTGTTAAACCACCAACGGTAAATAAAAATAAAAATCCTATTGCAAATAATATTGGAGTTTTTATTTTTAATGTTCCACCCCATAATGTGGCAATCCAACTAAAAATTTTAATACCTGTTGGCACTGCAATAATTATAGTTGCTGCTGTAAAATAAGCACGAGTATCAATATCCAAACCAACTGTAAATATATGGTGAGCCCAAACAATAAACCCTAAAATTCCAATTGAAACTATAGCATATACTATACCTAGATAACCAAAAATGGGTTTGTTTGCGTATTTACATAAAATATGACTGATAATTCCAAAACCTGGAATAATTAAAATATAAACTTCAGGGTGACCAAAAAACCAAAATAAATGTTGGTATAGAATTGGATCACCACCTCCAGCAGGATCAAAAAAACTTGTATTAAAGTTGCGATCAGTTAACAGCATGGTAATACCTCCCGCCAAAACTGGCAAACTTAAAAGTAACAAAAATGCAGTAATAAATACAGCCCATACAAATAAAGGTAAACGGTGTATATGTATTCCCGGCGCGCGTATATTAATAATAGTAGTAATAAAATTAATTGCCCCAAGAATTGAAGCCGCTCCGGATAAATGTAGGCTAAAAATTGCTAAGTCAACAGATGGTCCTGAATGGGCTTGAATTGAACTTAATGGTGGGTATACAGTCCATCCAGTACCTGCACCAGCTTCAACTAATGCCGACCCTAACAGTAAAAATAAAGAAGGTGGTAATAGCCAGAAACTAATATTATTTATTCGTGGAAAAGCTATATCAGGTGCACCAATTATTAAAGGTACAAACCAATTACCAAAACCACCAATTAAAATGGGTATTACTATAAAAAAAATTATTAAAAAAGCGTGAGCAGTAATCACAACATTGTATAAATGATGATTACCTTGGAAAATTTGATTTCCCGGATTTGCAAGTTCTAAACGAATTAAAACAGATATTGTTGTTCCTATAACTCCAGCAATCCCACCAAAAATTAAGTACAGCGTACCAATATCTTTATGGTTTGTGGAAAATAACCAGCGTGAACACCACTGATAAATATTTTGTATTGTCATTGTCATTTTTGTTTTAGTAAAATATTTTCTTTTGTGTCAAGTCAAAATACTTATTATTTAAATTTATTTTACTTAAATAATAATTATCAAAATTTATAGTTTGAGAACTTACAGATTTTTGTAATCTTTTACGGGTTTTTAACAAAAAAGCCCATGATGGCAAATATTTCCAAGAAAATAAGAAATAAAAGCATAGAAAAGAGAAATATAAAGAAATTAATTGAACAATAAAAGATGATATATCAAATTGTGGCATTTTTTTTTATTTTTATTTTTTAAGAAAGAGTAGTATTTACCCAATTTACATATGTCTCTGTGTCTACACTTTCAACAACAATTGGTATAAATCCATGATTTACACCACAAATTTCACTACACTGCCCATAAAAAACTCCTTTACGAAGGAGGTATAAAGAAACTTGGTTTAAACGCCCTGGACACGCATCAATTTTAATCCCTAAAGAAGGAACTGCCCATGAATGCAATACGTCTGCTGACGAAACTAAAACACGAATATGCTGATTTGTAGGTAATTTTACTCTGTGATCTACTTCAAGTAAACGTAGCCCACCCAAAGATAAATCATCTTCAGCTACTATGTAAGAATCAAATATAATACAATTATCTGTTTTTGTATTAATATAATCTCCATACTCATACGACCAATACCACTGGTGTCCAATAACTTTTAAGCTTATATTGGGCGCAACTACCTCATCTATTGAGTATAAAAGAGCAAATGATGGTCCTGCAATAAGTAGAAGCAAAACTGCTGGCGTAATTGTCCAAACAATTTCTAATGGTGTTGAGTGTGTAAATTTTGAAGCTTGTGTATTTAAATCATTTGTTCTAAATAAAATTAAAGCTCTATACAATAACCAAACAACAAACGTACCAATAACCACTAAAAAGTATATTAAATGATTGTGAAAATGAATAATACCAATTATAATCGGCGTTGCAGGATCTTGAAACCCTATTTGCCATGGTATCGGAGCATCTAAAAAAGCAATTGAAATTAAGTTTTTCATAGTTTGTATTTTATATATTGGGCTTAATTTAAAAATTAAGCAAGTATTTGCAAATGCAAATTTCAGTTTTAAGTAAGAATTGGAATATTAAAGTATTTATATTTTTCTGCAATTACAATTCAAAGAAAAAATCTTTGATTTTAGTTTAACACAACTTAAGATCGAAGAAAACGTAAGAAAAAAGTTAATACGTATAAAAAATTTCTATTAAACTTAGACAATAAACAGGTAAAGTATTGTCTTTATAATTTGAACAAAAATACCTAAAATTATTTTATTAAGATCCCCACCAGTAAATGCAAACAAAGAGAAATAACCATACCACGTCAACAAAATGCCAATACCAAGCAGCAGCTTCAAAACCAAAATGATGAGTACGACTGAAATGATTTATCCACAATCGAAAACAGCAAACCCCAAGAAAAAGTGTACCAACAATAACATGAAAACCATGAAATCCGGTTGCTATATAAAAAACAGAACCGTAAATCCCGTCAGATATACTAAAACTTGCTGTTTTATACTCAAATGCTTGTAAGCTTGTAAAAATTACCGCCAATAACAAGGTAAACCCTAAAGCAATCAAAGATTGTTTTTTTGCACCTGCCAATAAAGCGTGATGAGCCCATGTCAAAGTAAATCCAGAACACAATAGTAATAAAGTGTTTAAAAATGGAACACCCCATGGATTTATAGCTTCAATACCTACAGGCGGCCAAACTCCCCCAATTGAAAAAACAGGAGAAAGACTTGAATGAAAAAACGCCCAGAAAAAAGCAAAAAAAAATATTACTTCAGATACAATAAAAAGGCTTATTCCTAAACGTAAACCTTTTTGTACTCGTTGTGTATGGTGTCCTTCGTAGGTTGCTTCGCGAACAATATCACGCCACCACAAAGATGAAACAAAGACTAATATAAAAAAACCAAGACCTAATAGTGTAGGCCCTGACTGGTATCCGTGTATGTATAAGACTAATCCAAAAGTGGTAAATAATGCTGCTAATGACGCAGACAATGGCCATGGACTTGGGTCAACTAAATGAAATGGATGTTTGTGATTAATTTTCATATTTTTTATTTTTATGCGGCGATTCTTTATAGAATCGCTTTCATGTCATTTAAAACATTTCCAATTGTGAAAATGAATAGTACCGATTATAATCGACGTTGCAGCTCTTAAAACTTTATTTGTTTTATTATTATATCAGAGTATCTAAAAACGTGTTTAAAATTAAACTTTTTAGACTCCCCTTTTATATATTATAAGCTGGCAAAGCGTTTGTGCCCAAAAGAATACCAACACTAAAAACTAACCAACCTAAAGTAAATGGAAGGAAAACTTTCCATCCAAGGTTTATAAGTTGGTCATAACGATATCTTGGAAGGGCTGCGCGCATCCAAATAAAGAAAAGAACAAATAAACTTGTTTTTATTGCAAACCAAACTAACGGAGAAATAAATCCTAAAAAGCCAAATGGAGAAAGCCACCCACCAAGAAATAATAAAGAAATAAAACTACTTATCAAAATTATATTTGCGTATTCTCCTAAGAAAAACAAAGTAAATCCTACACCAGAATATTCTACATTATAACCTGATACAAGTTCTGCTTCTGCTTCTGGAAGATCAAAAGGATGACGATTGGTTTCGGCAAGCGCAGATACTAAAAAAATACCAAATAATGGTAAGTGAGGCCAAATAAACCATTTTTCTTCTTGTGCTATTACAAGACTTGTTAAGTTTGTTGTACCAACACTTACCACCAATGTAGCTATAATAAAACCAATTGAAACTTCATAAGAAACTATTTGCGCAGCTGAACGCAAACTTCCTAAAAATGCATATTTGGAATTACTGGACCACCCAGATATAATAATACCATACACACTTAAAGACGATACTGCAAAGATATAAAGTATACCTAAATCAATATCAGCAAGTACAGCATTTAAACTAAAAGGAATAACAGCCCAACCAAGCAAACTTAAAAAAAAAGTTAATAGTGGGGCAAAAAAAAACAATGCTGTTTCCGCGTTGCTTGGGCAAAGAATTTCTTTAACAAAAAGTTTTAAACCATCTGCCAAAGGCTGAAGCAAACCAAAGTAGCCAACCACATTAGGTCCTCTTCTACGTTGAATTGCTGCTATAATTTTTCGTTCTGCTAGCGTAAAATAAGCCACACCAATTAGTAATGGAATAATAATCCCAATACATTGAATGAAAAATGCAAGTTTTGGTAGAGTTGGATGGCTTATGTATTCTGGTTCTGCTATGGGAGCGAAGTTTAAACTAGCCATATATTGATTAATTGTTTTGTATTTAAAAAGAGATAGTGGATCAAAGGTAAATGGCATTTTAAATTTAATGTTTCTTACTTTTAAATAAAAGTTTGGTTAAAAGTTTAATTTTAACCGCGTAATAAACCTATTGAAGGTAATACAATATTATCTTGAAGACGATAATAAACAACAACAATAGCTAAACCAATAGCAGATTCTGATGCTGCTACTGTTAAAATGAATAATGCAAAAACTTGACCGCATATGTCATCTAAATACACGGAAAAAATGACAAAGTTTATGTCAATTGAAAATAAAACTACTTCAATACATATTAAAATAATTAATAAATTGGTACGGTTTGAGACAATACCACATAAACCAATACAAAATAGAGAAGTAGTTAAACTTAAATAATGTAATAAACTAGGCGTAGCGTATACGAAATATTTTATATAAGTTTGCATAATTTGTTTTAATTTGTAATGTGAAGATAAGACGCAACTTTTTTTCTTTAGCTTCACTTTCTTCTGTAGCCTCATTATAAAAAACTTTTTACCAGCTACTTTTAACAAGGCCTGGAAGTATTTTTATATTAACCCATCGACGAAATTCCAAACGTGACAGTTTAAAACTTTTATTTACGGATTTACCACGACTTGTGATAATGCACCTGTTATTATAAATTCTAGGCGGTAATGTACTTAATTTGTGTCTTGACCACCAATTTAAACCAAGTTTGTGATTATGCTTTAAAGATTTTAAGCATTTTTGTTTTTCTTCAATCTTGTGAATAAAAACTCGTTTTCTTTTGTCTCTTACTATTAACGCTTTCATTATTCCCATTCTAATGCACCAACTTTCCAAGCATATACAAAGCCTAAACACAATTCTACAAAAAAGTCAAATATGCACCAAATCCCTAAAGATGGTAGCCAACAAAGACTAGCCCCCCAAGGAAATAGAAAAACAGTTTCAATATCAAAAATAATAAATAAAATCGCAACAAGATAAAAACGGACATCAAAAGCATTTCTTGCGTCTTCATATGGATCAAAACCACACTCATATGTAGATAATTTTTCAGTATCTGGTAAAAGCGTGCTTATAGTATAAGATAAAATAAAAATAATAAATGCCAATGCTCCTGATACTAGGGCATAAAAGCCAATGTGTGAATATTCTGATAAAAAAAACATTATATATTTTTTAATTTTAAAAGCATATGCTTATGTTTGTCGTGATTAAAATTAGAAAATCCCCAAAAAAAATGAAAAAAATTAAAAAAAAGGCGGGTAAACCTATACTTAAAGCGTGAACTTTACTTAAAGGTATTGGTCGAGACCAACCAGCTTCTTCAAAATGAATTAATTTAACTACTCGAAGATAATATAAAATCCCAATCGCACTTGTTAGTAGTCCAACAATTGTTCCTAAGTATAAACTTGCTTCTATGGTTGAGGCAAAGACAGCAAATTTTGCAAAAAATCCACCTAAAGGTGGAATACCTGCAAGAGAAAAAATTACAAGAATAGTTGTTAATCCTAATGTAAGATTAGTTTTTCCCCATATTACTAAATCTGTTAAATATAAAGTAATACCATTTTTGTTTTCAAGACACAGTGTTAATCCCCAAAGAAATAAAGCTGTAACTATATAAATCAAAATATATAAAATACAACTACTAAAACTTTCAAGACTGCAAATACTTAGGCCTAACAATCCATAACCAACATGACTAATCCCACTAAAAGCAAAAAGACGTTTTATTTTTGTTTGTGACAATGCGTACACTGATCCAACAAATAATGATAAAAAGGCCAAAGCCAAAAGTAAAGTTGACCATATTTCCGGTCTTGTTGCATTTAGTAATCGAATTAAAACTGTAAAGATCGCAATTTTTGGGACAACTGAAAAAATAGCTGTCACACTTGTAGCTGCACCTTCATACACGTCAGGTACCCAATTATGAAATGGAACGCATCCTAATTTAAACAATAATCCACAACAAAAGAAAAAAAGGCCGCATTGAATTAACAAGTCTAAAGTTTGATTTTCTATGTTTATATAAAGATTTTTTAAATCTATTAAATTAGTAGTTCCACTAAATCCATAAGTAAGACTGGCCCCAAACAACAATAAAGCTGAAGAGATCGCACCTAAAAGAAAATATTTTAAGCCCGCTTCAGTTGAAAATACAGATGATCTTTGGAAAGTCGCTAAAATGTAGAATGACAATGTTATAAGTTCTAAAGACAAATAAACTGATATTATGTCATATGATATTGTTAAAAAGCATAAACCTAAAAATCCAAGTAAAATTAAGACATAATACTCAAAAATTTTGATTTTTTTACTTTTTCCAATACATAAACAAGCCAAAAGGCCAATGCTTATTATAATTTTAGCGCTGTTGCTTAAAGTGTCTACAATAAAATAATTTGTAATTATTTTACATGTGTCAATGTCAATTTGTAATAAACAGATTACCCATATTAAAATTAAACATGTAAGAGATTGAAAACAAATAATAGGGTAATTGTATTTTGGGGATGATCCTAAAATACTACCGCCTATTAAAAGTAATAATAAAGATGATCCTAAAAAAATTTCTGGAAATATATATATCATTTTTTATTTTCTGCGTATTTTCGATGGTCTACATCCGTTATGACTTTTTGGCGCAGGCCTGTTAATCTTCAAAAATTTGAGTTTTTTTACATTTTTGAATGCTTTTAAAAATGTTTTTTTTTTCTTTCTAAAAGATTTTCCTTTATGGATTATAACAAATGTAAAGAGTTTTTTTTTGAAGATATGGTTAATTATTAACTGGGCTGTTGCTTTGACCTTGTGCAAAGCTTGTCTTTTTCGGCCTTTAAGTCTTACTTGACCATTTCGTCCTTTAACTTTTAATAAACCACTCGAAATTGTGTGGTATATTTTCCCTTTTGAACTTGATATCGTACAAAAAATATTACGTTTTTTAAATAAAATGCGAAGAACTCCATAATCTAAAGCTTTGTTTTTAAAATGTGATATTTTAGTTTTTTCCAGATATTTAAACTTTTTTTTAGTATTTTGCAAAATAGGAAAAATACGAATTTTTAATTTTAATTTTTTTTTTTTTCGTTTTTTTAAAATTTTATTTGAATTCAAATAAGAGTTTTTTTTTAAAAAGTTAAAATTATAGAAGAATTTATTATTTAGGTATTCGTCATTTAGCAATTTGTTATACATATTACATTTTATAGGATTCGAACCTATGTTTAAGGCTTAACAAACCTTTTGCTTATCCAACATAGCAAAAATGTAAACATTTTATGTTTTATCTGTCAATTTCCCCAAAAACAATGTCTTGAGTACCAATAATAGTTACAACATCAGCAATTATATGACCTTTACATATAAAGTTTAAAGATTGTAAATGGTTAAATCCTGGTGCTTTAATTTTACAACGATAAGGGCGATTGCTTCCGTTTGAAACTAAATACACACCGAATTCACCTTTTGGCGCTTCTGTTGCAGTATAAGTTTCACCAGACGGTACGACTAATCCTTCGCTATAAAGTTTGAAATGATGAATTAATCCTTCTATTGACGATTTTAAGTTTGTACGCGACGGTGGGCTAATATTTTCATCACGAACAGGTCCAGATGGTATATTGTTTAAACATTGGTGAATAATGCTCAAAGATTGACGTATTTCTTCTAGTCTTAAAAGATATCTATCATAACAATCTCCTTTTGTACCTACTGGAATTTCAAATTTTATAGATGAATACACATCATATGGCTGACTTATTCTTAAATCCCAGTTGATACCACTTCCACGAAGTATTACACCACTAAAACCATAAGCTATTGCATGGTGTGCGCTTACAACCCCAATATCTACTAAACGTTGCTTCCAAATGCGGTTGGTACTTAATATTTCTTCTATTTCATCCAATCTTGTTGAAAATTGCATGATAAAAACATAAATATCATCTATAAGACCTAAAGGTAAATCTATGCTAACGCCACCGGGACGAAAATATGCAGCATGCATACGAGCCCCACTAACTCTTTCATAAAATTCTATGAGTTTTTCTCGTTCTTCAAAAGCCCAAAGAAAAGGAGTTATAGCGCCAACATCTATTGCATGGCAACCTACTGCTAATAAGTGATTTAAAATACGGGTAATTTCTGCAAATATAACCCGAATATATATACTTCTAATAGGAACTTTCGCTATCAGTAAATTTTCAACAGCTAATGCATATGTGTGTTCTTGGCCTATTATACTTACATAATCTAAACGATCAAAATAAGGTAAAGCTTGAAGATAAGTTTTGTATTCAATCAACTTTTCAGTTCCTCTATGCAATAATCCAATATGTGGATCTGCACGTTCTACGATCTCACCTTTAAGATCTAGTACTAAACGAAGAACTCCATGAGCTGCTGGATGTTGAGGACCGAAATTAATTGTAAAATTCCGCAAACGATGTGTGTAATCAGTTTTTTTCATTTTTGTTTTTAAAGTTTAGAACCTCTTCGCCATGAACTGTATAACCTTTAAGATGTATGCTTTGAAATCTATTGATAATTGCATTTTTATAAAAAATAGATGTATTTAAAAGATTTAAAGGCAAATCATCTTTATGATTATTAAGTTTTTCATGAAACTTTGAAAAGTCTTTTTTATTTTCTAGCGTCCATTTTAATTTAGACTTCAATTTATAGTTGTTTTTATATTGAGATCTTAATAATTTCCAATAAAGTCTATAATAAAATTTCTGCTTTTTTTTGTCTACATTTAACCATTCTTGATCAAGATCCTGAAAAAGTCTTATATAAAGAAAATCTTGATTTGGATTTACATTTATGGAAAGACGACTAAGATTATTTTTAATATTCATTATTTAATTAATTTTACTTTTAATGGTAATTTATGTCCTCCAGAAATTAAAGCTGACTCTGCTTTTTTTAAAGATACACCATCAACTTCAAAAATAATTTTACCTGGACGAAGTCGACATGCCCAATATTTAACGCTACCTGTTCCTTTACCTATTCGTACTTGATTTGGTCGTTTAGTAATACCAAGATCTGTAAACACTCTTGTCCACACACGGCCTTGACGTTGAAGATGTCTATTAATTGTTTGACGTGCAGCTTCTAATTGTGATGCATCTACGTAGGCGGATTCTATAGCTATAAGTCCGCTTTGACCCAATGTTAAACTTTTAGATTTTGAATCATAAGATTGAATTCTTCCTTTTCGGATTTTTTTATATTTTGTTTTTTTTGGTATTATTAACATTTTTTTTAACTTTATAAGCTTTTTTTAACTTTTTAGGGCAGACCCAAACCTTAATTCCTAAACATCCAAATTTTGTAATAGGATTTATGTAGGCATAGTCAACATTACTTAACTTTTCATGTATTCGAACACGTCCACTGGAAATAATACGTTTTCTTGCACGTGATTTTGCATTAAAACGACCTTTAATTTCAATACGAACACCTTGAATTTTTGATTTAAAAAGACTTCTAAAATGCAAATTTAAGACGCGTTTAATATACAATACAAATCTTAAACGACGTGGATTTCGACGCGTATATGTATATATTAAGCTTGCTAATACACTTGCTGACGCATAACCTTTAAAAACTGCATAAACTAATTGCAAACTTTCCCAAAAAAATCTTTCATGTTTTTCTTTTTTAAAAATTTTAGGTGCATTCTTTAAAATATGTTTTTTTGACAAGTATAAATGATAAAAAGTCAATTTAACATAAGTTACTTTATTTATTTGCAATAAAACTTTTCCTAATTTATTTAAAGCTAATTTATTTTCTAACTTTTTGTCTTCTTCATCAGATGTTTTTTCTTTTAATTTTTTGCCTTTTTCATCATACTTAACAAGACTTTTTTTAGGTTTGCCTTTATGTTTTTTAAAAATACTTAAAGTTTTTGCATTAATTCTAAGTGTGTTATGGTTAATCTGTATATAATATTTGTTTATAAATATATTTACAATTAAAGATTTTTTAAGCAAATGTTTTTGAATCAGTCTATGTACTAATAAACTTCGATATTGAAGATGAAGATTATTCCATTGAGATTGCCATATATACGGACAAATCACAGGGGTTTTTGAAATCTTAAAAATCTTACCCCAATTTCGTAATTTTTCTTTTGATACCGGTTTATTAATAAATCTTTTAAATTTATGGTATTGTCCAGGTTTCTTTTTAAATTTGGATTTAGTCCAATTATTTTGGGGTTTATCCGAACTATTTTTAGGTTTGTTCCAATTATTTTTTGGTATTAATTTATTATTCATTATCTTCTAGTTTTTGGTTTTAATTTACCCTTTTTAAAAAAATAACGGCGGCGCGACGCACTAAATTCTCCTAGTTTATGTCCAATTATATTTTCTGAAACAAAAACTTTCAAAAATTGTGTACCATTGTGAACGTTAAATGTTAAACCCAGGGATTGTGGTAGTAAAACACTGTTTCTACAAAATAATTTTGATTTTTCATCGTCATGATCCTTTATTACTGTATAATAAAAGGTCGGTTTAACAAAGACAGGTTTTTTCATGTTTTTATTTCTTTTTTTTTGTTTTTAATAATACACGCAATGGACTAAAACAAGATTTATTTTTAGTTGGTTGGCCTTTTGTA
>Ga0209812_10001067_pt1 | contig 20835 bp, 13 predicted proteins | sample JI71714BDNA_FD_187502 | JGI IMG/M metagenome (GOLD analysis project Ga0209812, IMG submission 187502) | Wastewater effluent complex algal communities from Wisconsin, to seasonally profile nutrient transformation and Carbon sequestration -... | ecosystem: Engineered > WWTP > Effluent > Algae...
TAATGGCCTAGATAGAGTAGACAAACTTGGTGAGAATATTCAGTTCAGTAAAGCAAAAAAAGTACTTATTGACCACCATTTGGACCCTGAACCATTTACAGATATCGAGTTTTCAGAGACAGATGCTAGTAGTACTTGTGAGTTGGTTTTTAAAGTGATAGACCAACTAGGCGATAGAAATAAAATCACACCCGAAATAGGTGAGTGTTTATTTACTGGATTGATCACAGATACAGGATCGTTCCGATATGGTACAAGGCCTTATACTTACGAAGTAGCTGGAGCACTTAAGGTGTTAGGTGTAGATGATTACAAATTGTCAGATAAGATTTTTAATTCTCAAAAGGAAAAACATCTTAGACTTCTTGGACATTGTCTGGCAAATCGTATGGAAATCATGAAAGATTATGGTGTAGGTATCATGTGGTTGACAAAGAAGGATTACTTAGACTTTGATATACAGAGAGGAGATACTGAAGGTATAGTCAATTATATGCTCATGATGGAAACAGTCAGAGTAGCAGCATTTGTTACTGAACAACCATCTATCATCAAAATATCACTTAGAAGTAAAGGTGACATTTCAGTTCAAGAAATTGCCCAGAAGTATTTTAATGGTGGTGGGCATAAGAATGCATCAGGCGGAGGCGTGTATGCTAGTTTAAAAGATATTTTGGATAAAATAAAAAAGGTCATGCCTCAGTATTTACCAAAATTAGATTCGTAAGTTTTTTTATCAGTTATTTATAAATTCAATAAACACAAACAGATGAAGTTCAACATTTTAGGATTATTTGTGATGTTCACATTATTAGTAATGTCATGCAAAGAGTCTGAAAACAAAACACCAAGTGGATATGCCTATACTACATTAAATAGTGGTTCGGGAGAAGTTGCAAAAACCAATGATTATGTATTCTTTACCATAAAAATCTCAGGTGATGATGGTAAAGTAATCCAAGATATGAGTGATGAAGCGCAATTGCCTTCTGTGCAGATTCCATCTGAATTCCCTAAAGGACCTGGTGCAAATCCAGTTATCGAAATCCTTGCTGTAAGTAAAGTAGGTGGTCACTACAAAGTACAAATGCCTATCGATTCAATACCAAATGCACCTGTAGATTTACAAGCTTTGAAGTATATCGAATATGAAATCGTTGTAAAGAAAATTGAAAACGAAGAAGGTTACAAAAAGTACATGGAAGAGCAGCAAAATGCTAAACAAGCAGTTATTGCAGCAAACATGGAAAAACTTCCTGCAATCGAAGAGTTAACTAAAAAGACGATTGCTGATTATCAAGCAGGTAAATTGGAAACCAAATCTTTAGAGTCAGGTCTTAAGTATTATATCGTAAGTGAAGGTACAGGCGAAAAAGCTAAAGAAGGTAATAATGTGTCTGTACAGTATTATGGTTCACTTATGGATGGAACAATGTTTGACAATTCATTCTCAAGAGGTGAAGCATTCCCTTTCACATTAGGAACAGGTCAAGTAATCAAAGGATGGGATCAAGGTATTCCATTGTTGAATCCTGGTGCTAAGGCATTTTTATTTATACCTTACGCATTGGCTTATGGTGAGGCAGGAAGTCCTCCGACAATACCACCATCATCAGACTTGGTATTTTATGTAGAGTTGGAGAAAATAAATAATTAATTTTATTTTTGAACATTATATACATCCGCCACTTTTGCAAAAATCTAAGGTGGCGGATGTTTTTTTTTAATATTAAACATGCAGGGCAATGACCAATGAACAGTTAGCTGATATCAGGGTGCGATTGACATCGGTAAGGAGGTATCTTTGACGTCGATCGCCGCACTATTGAAATAGAAGAAAAAGAACAACTATCATTAGATCCTACTTTTTGGCAGGATTCTGAAAAAGCTGAGACTATTCTAAAAGAACTAAAAGACAACAAAAAGTGGGTAGAAAAGTATTCAACTTTACAATCTCTTACGGATGATCTAGAAGTATTGCTTGAGTTCCAACGTGAAGGGGAAGCCACCGAAGCAGAAGTAGATGAAAGGTATCAAGAAATGTTAGCTCATCTCGATGACATCGAATTCAGAACTACCTTAGACCAACCCGAAGATCAACTCAATTGCACCTTTGAGATCAATGCAGGTGCAGGCGGAACAGAGGCTTGTGATTGGACATCGATGTTGCACCGTATGTTTGTAATGTGGGCCGATAAAAATGGCTTCAAAGTGACAGAACTTGATAGGGTAGACGGTGATGTAGCTGGTATAAAGTCCATATCTATAGAAATCGAAGGTGAGTATGCATATGGTATGTTAAAGGGAGAAAATGGCGTCCACCGTCTAGTGCGTGTGAGTCCATTCAATAGCCAAGGCAAACGTATGACATCATTTGCATCGGTATTCGTCCATCCTATGATAGATGACACCATTGAGATCGAGATAAGTCCAGCAGACATCGAGTGGGATACCTTCCGAGCACAAGGCGCAGGAGGTCAGAATGTCAATAAAGTGGAAACTGCAGTAAGGATCAAACACATACCGACAGGAATCGCCATTCAGTGCCAAGAAGCAAGATCGCAACATATGAACAGAGAGAAAGCGCTCAAAATGCTTAAATCTAGGCTTTATGAGATCGAGCTTGAAAAACAGATGGTAGAACGAAATAAAATCGAAGCGGGTAAGATGAAGAATGAATGGGGATCACAGATACGTTCCTACGTGCTAGATGATCGTCGGGTAAAAGACCATAGAACAGGTTTTGAAAGTAGAAATACAGATGCCGTTTTAGATGGAAACATCGATGGATTCTTGAAAGCGTTTTTAATGTGGGATGGAAACTAACCGACTCATTAAGTCCTTCAATCATTTCGCTATAGAGGTCAAAGATCTTGACAGAAGTATACAGTTTTATGGAGAAATACTCAAATTTGAAATGTTGCCAAGACCAGCATTTGACTTTGCAGGCGCATGGTTTGATATTGGTCTTGGTCAACAAATTCATCTTATTGAAAATAAAACACTACAAATTACCTTTGCAGGCAGTAGAGCACTACATTTTGCATTTGAAGTCATAGACTTGGAAGCTTTAAAGGTCTACTTAATGGAAAAAGGTGTTGAAATAACAAAAGACATTAAACAAAGACCTGATGGTGTGTTGCAGATGTTTGTGAAAGATCCTGATGGCTATTATTTGGAGTTTACACAATTGTAAAGATAAGTTGCCTAACTTGTCTTTACAGATGCATGCGTCTAACTCATTGAAAAATAAAGCTAATTACTAAGATTATTTACTAGTTAAAGTTCAATTTTTACAAGGATACTACAATTGCTTTAAAATACTTCTTTTTTGGAGCTATGTTTGGTTATTTATTATTGGAAAGAAGTGCTTGTGCTAATAAAGTACAACTGGAGTGTAGTGGGAGCGTACAAGGAGCGTCTATGGAGCGTGGTCGGGCCAACCTCGGGACAACCTTGGCACAACTTCGGGACAACCTCGGGACAACCCACATTCGTTTTTGATTAAAAATGGTAGTTTTGATAGTTTTTGTGGACTTTTGAAGGTCAAATGTCGTTTGGACAATTACGTGCTGAAACAGATTTTAACTAGGAATAAAGATAAGTGTTTTGGAAGAAAAAATGTACTGGTTTCTTGGATTTTTTTAAAAATAAATTGGTTGCCACTAAGGCAAAACAAATATCGGTAGCATGTCTTTGAGCCATACTACCAAAGGGGATATCTTTGAATCATATGATTGATTGTTCGTCTCGCAGACTACACAGATTTCGCAGATTTTTTAGAAGAAGTTTATAGCTATTAGGTTGAAAAACAATCGGAAGCATGTCTGGTAGCCATACTACCAATGGAGAGAAATGTTAAAATATTTGTAAGATGAAAAATTTTAATCCCACTGAAGTCACTTTGATGATATCAAAAAGTTAAAGTTTCATAGGTAAGAAATTTGTATTGAAATAATACCGTTATTTGTAGTAACTAAATCAAAGATATTATGGGTACATCACTATTTGAATTTGTAGGTAGAATAGGTAATATGGTATATTACAAACTTGATAAGAAACCAGTAAAACGTAGGATCGGAAAGGTAGATCTTGAAAAGATGCGTACAGCTCCACAATACGAAGAAACGCGTAAAAATCAGTATGAATTAGGTGTTGCAGCTAGCGGTGGAAAGCTTTTCAGAGAAGGATTGTTGCAATTTACCAAAGGATTAACGATTCATTCTTATGCTTCGGATGTAGTGTCCATCTTGCTGAATACTTTGCGAAGTGATACGACGCAACCAAAAGGGCAAAAACAAATAACCAATGGGCTGAAAAATGCTGCTTCGCAGTTGGCTTTCAACAAGTTAAATATATTTAGCAAACGAGAAACAGCGTTTTATAAAAATACACTTCTAAGAAAAACAAATGACGGAAAGTCGTGGAGACTGAATCGAAATATACTCTTCGGAAAAGGAGTGAAGGGAGACCAAATGAGTGTGAAAATAGGTTATTATCACGTGGATTTTGAAGGAAGTATTGCCAATTATAAAGAAGTATTATCTATGGCTTGTCATCGTAATGAAAATATAGAATTCAGCGATTTTAAACTTCCAAAGTCCAATAAAAACAATACTCCTCCGTGGACTTTTGTCATCGTGCAAGTGTGGCGAGAAGGCAGTTTTCAAGACATCACAGGTATGACGTATATGTCTGTGGTGGACGTAGTGGACAATGATGCTTTAAACGGTACTATTGACGAAAATAATGAGCCATTATTACATAAATGTGGGCGTGAAATGGAAGAAGGGCATGGATTGCAGAAGTTACAAACTCGCGCTAGACAAGGTATCGAAGTTGCAAACTTCGACAATCGGAATTTGATTCATGGACATAGCCGCTATAAAGAAGATTTGGTAAAATTTGGTGGACAAAATGATTGGGGTGATGCCGTAAAGAATGTTTTGAATTAAGGGATAGACGATAGGGTTCTATTTACAAAAGGTCGGTTGCAAATGGTAACGGAGTCCACTCGATTTTATGTGGAAGTATGAACTGTTATGGTATTATAGCATTGGTTTTATGGCTAGTTGATAATGAATTATAAAATTGTAAAATAGGGGTTCGTAGGTGATAACTGTGGTTATCGTGATGCAGTCTATTTTGGAAATAGGTGAATTTAAATAAGTTTTTTATTAAGTTTGCACTTTATATTAATTACTTACCCCTACCCAATGAATACAGCCGTACATAATAAACTAGTTTCTTTTATTTGGTCCATTGCAGATGACTGTCTGAGAGATGTTTATGTCAGGGGCAAATATAGAGATGTCATCTTGCCTATGGTGGTACTGAGACGACTTGACGCATTGCTAGAGCCAACCAAAGATGCAGTCATGGAAGAATTGGTATTCCAGCGCGATGAAGCTAAGTTTACAGAATGGGATGAAAATGGATTGCGGCAAGCATCAGGTTATGTGTTTTATAATACCAGTCCCTGGACATTACAGCGTCTTCATGATACGGCTACCAATAATCAGCAAATATTGCAGGCTAATTTTGAAGATTATCTTCAGGGATTTAGCAAAAATGTAAAGGAAATCATCGATAAGTTTAAGCTAAAATCCCAGGTGCGTCACATTGCTAGCAAGGATGTCCTGCTAGATGTACTGGAGAAATTTACTTCACCTTACATCAATCTGACACCATTTGAAAAAAATGATCCTGAAGGTCGAAAAATGCCTGCACTGAGCAATCTGGGTATGGGATATGTCTTCGAAGAGTTGATCAGAAAGTTTAATGAAGATAATAATGAAGAAGCGGGAGAACACTTCACACCAAGAGAAGTGATTGACTTGATGACCCACATTATTTTTGAACCGGTCAAGCATAACTTGCCACCCGTGATGACGATCTATGATCCTGCTTGTGGAAGTGGTGGGATGCTGACCGAGTCTCAGAATTTTATCAAAGATGAAGATGGAGAGATCAAGGCCAAAGGTGATGTCTATCTGTATGGCAAAGAAATTAATGACGAAACTTATGCTATATGTAAGTCTGATATGATGATCAAGGGCAATAATCCCGAAAATATCAGGGTAGGATCTACGCTGAGTACAGATGAATTTGCAGGTACTACTTTTGATTTTATGCTTTCCAATCCGCCATATGGTAAATCTTGGGCAAGTGAACTCAAGTACATAAAAGATGGAAAAGATGTCATCGACCCTAGATTTGTGGTGCAGCTAAAGGATTACTGGGGAGAAGCAGCAAATGTTGATGCTACCCCAAGGTCATCTGATGGACAACTATTGTTCCTGATGGAAATGGTCAATAAAATGAAACCTTTGTTACAAAGTGCTGCTGGTACCAGGATAGCTTCTGTACACAATGGTAGTAGCTTATTTACAGGTGATGCTGGTGGTGGCGAAAGCAATATCCGTAGGTATATTATAGAAAATGACTGGCTGGAAGCCATCATCCAAATGCCCAATAACTTGTTTTACAATACAGGCATTACGACATATATCTGGATATTGAGCAATAATAAGGCACCACTTAGAAAAGGGAAGGTACAACTCATAGATGCAGGACAGATGTATCGCAAGCTTAGAAAAAATCTCGGTAATAAAAACTGTGAGTTTGCACCCGAACACATACGAGAGATTGTCTCTGTATATGAAAGCATGGAATCTGTAAATAAAAAAATACATCCCGACACTCAAGAAGAAACAGGCATAGGCAGCAAGATATTTGACAATAGTGATTTTGGATATTATAAGGTAACCATAGAGCGACCTAAAAGACTTAAAGCTCAGTTTAGTACTGAAAAGATAGGAGAACTCCGATATGACAAAAGTCTCAAAGAAGCAATGGTCTGGGCATATGAAACGTATGGTGATACTATCTACACCGATGCCCAAAAATACGAAAAAGAGATCTTGGACTGGTGCGAAAAGCAGGATATGAACCTAAATGCCAAACAAAGCAAGGCACTTGTGCATCCCGATACATGGCAAAAACAACTGGATCTGATGCAAACTGCCATAAGTTTAATGGAACATGTAGGTCAAGAGACTTACGATGATTTTAATGCCTTTAAAGAAAAAGTAGATCAGGTTATTAAGCAATTGAAAATGAAGCTCTCGGCATCTGAAAAAAACGCCATTCTGAATGCCGTCAGCTGGTATGATGCAGATGCTGTCAAAGTCATCAAAAGTAATACAAAGCTTAGTAATGAAAAGCTGGACAAACTACTCGATCATCTTGGATGTGAAGAAAAAGATTTGCCGGATTATGGTTATTTTACTTCAGATACTAAAGGTGTATATATAGAATATGAGACTGAAGGCGATCTGCGTGATACTGAAAATGTACCACTTAAAGAAGATATACGTGCTTATTTCCTTCGTGAAGTAAAACCACATGTGGACGAGTCTTGGATTAATCTAGATGCCACCAAGATAGGCTATGAGATCAGTTTTAATAAGTACTTTTATCGTCACAAACCACTAAGAAGCTTGGAAGATGTGACCGCAGATATACTAAAACTCGAGGAAGAGAGTGATGGATTGATCAGGGAAATATTAAGTTTGAAATAATCTTAATGGCAAAATTTTCGTTACATATAGATACAATACAGCAAACTGGATATAAATGGACAAACATATAGAAGAAATATATTCGCCAAGATACCAAGGTGAAAGGTTTAGTCAGCACAGGATGCCGCTTGACCTACTGGAGGACTTAGAAACCCTTCAGAAAATGACCATTGATATGGCCAAATATCTTTATTTGGAAAAGAATGGTAAAAAAAGAATTCCAAAGAATTTTACACATGGTATTTCATTTGAGCTAGAAAGTATAAATCAGGGTAGTACAATTCCCAAAATAGTCTTGATTACAAGTATGGTTGGTCTTTTCCCACAGCATAATATAGTGTATTTTAAAGAAGCGAGTAAAAAGATCGTTGATGCAATAGAAGTTGCTGAGAATGAAGAAAATAAAACCTTCCAATTGCCAGAAAATGTGTTGTTTCACTTTAATAATTTGGGCAAAAAACTTCAAGATGACGAATCCATAGAATTTAAGCCTGAAAGTTTCAAGAGTAAAGCTAAATTTACAAAAGATAGTAGAAAACGCTTAATTCTGGCGTCTTCAAAAGCCAATCAGTATAGCGCAGAAATAAATGTCAAAGGTCTTATTACAGCTGTAGATAAGATAAAACAATCATTTGATATACAATTGATGAATGGGGAAAAAGTAAAAGGCACTTATAAAAATATACATCAAGATGCAATAATGGAAGCTTTCAATAGAATGGAAAGCAAACAAAAACTTGTTATTTTAGGAAATGGTATATTCAATAGTGGCGATAAATTGATAAATATTCATGCCATAGAAGATATTAGCTTGCTTGATACATTTGATGTGGCAACTAGACTTGAAGAACTTTCCTTTCTTAATGATGGCTGGATGAATGGAGAAGGAATGGTGCTTGACAAAGTTGGATTAATCTGGCTGGCCGAACACTTTGAGTTAAATTATAATTCGGAGCTTTTGCCACTTCCTGCAACGTTTCCTACCTTGGATGGACATATCCAATTTGAATGGACTGTGAATAATTATGAAGTTTCATTAGAAGTGAATCTACAAGTTAAATCTGGAGATTTTTATTGCATTGACATACAATCTAAAGAAGAAACAAGCACAGCACTGGACTTATTGAATAGTAATGATTGGCAAAAATTGAATGAATTGATTACTTCATTTAACCAACAAATTGTATGATAGAAGCTACTATTTTATTAAGACAAGTACATCCATCATGGGTACAAGGAGATACTATTTCTCAGCAAGCATTTACTTCACAAACCTTTAAACCAACAGCTAAGGATGAAGGCTTACTGTCTGTTTATCATGGAGACAAATTTAGCCCGGAAGAAGCTTTTGATCATTTCAACAATACTCAAGGACTGATAAGTAAAGGAATTGTTGGTGTATCAAAAGGGGAATGTGATGCAATCCCTATAGGTGTTCTCGAAGATAATGATCCTTTTGTTGGACATTGCAGTTTGGACTATAGAGAAATGAGTAGTAATGCAATAAAGAAAACAGCTGGAATACTAAAAAATCACGCTCAAACTAGAGGCTGGCTGTATATCAAAGATTTAGCTTTATAAATAAAAAGGAGCTGATATGATAGACAAAATAAAACCACTGGCAGCACAAATCCAAGCACTTCATCAGCAAGCTTACATCAGCTATGTACCACAGGTAGAATATCTGATATCCCAAGGTGTGAAAGATGATAAAGAGATACATCGATTGCTTGATGGGTTACTAGATTTTTGTGGAGATGAAAATGTATTGTTACTCTACAAAAAACTGTGTCGCTATTATTGGGATATCAATCCACAAGCGACCGCAGATTATATAAATATTTACAGAGAAACTTGGAATCATGAAAATTAATATAGACAAATACCCATCCTACAAAGATTCTGGTGTGGAATGGATTGGTGAGATTCCTGAGCATTGGGATTTAAAAAAGTTGAAGTTTCTTGGTAATATCTATTCGGGTTTGAATGGTAAAAAAGGTGATGACTTTAGCAAAGAGTATACTTTAGGAATAAAGTCATATATTCCATTTACCAACATTTGTAACAATATAAAAATCTCTGAAAATCAATTTCATTTTGTAAAAGTTGATGAAAAGGAAAATCAAAATAGAGTATTAAAAAATGATATTCTTTTTCTTATGAGTAGCGAAACATTGGAGGATATTGCTAAAAATTCCATTTATGTGGGTAACCATCCAGAATTGTACCTAAATTCCTTTTGCAAAGGGTTTAGATTAATCAATAAAAAAATGTTTCCTGATTACGTAAATTACCTTTTTTTAAGTTCGATGTATAGGTATTATTTTGCTTTAGCAGGGAGAGGTTTTACAAGGATAAATCTAAAGCAAGAATTTATAAATGACGTATTTACTTTAATCCCAACTTTCTCCGAACAAACTGCCATTGCCCGCTTCCTGGATGAAAAGACAACCCTGATCGAAAAGGCCATCGCCATCAAACAAAACCAAATCGCCCTACTCAAGGAGCGACGACAGGTCATTATACAGCAAGCAGTGACCCGAGGTCTCGACTCAAACGTAAAGATGAAGGATAGCGGTGTGGAATGGATTGGGAAAATACCGGAAGGATGGGAGGTGAAGAAAATAAAACATATAGTTATACAGTCATTTAGCGGCGGTACTCCATCAACAGATAAATCAAGTTACTGGGATGGAGGAATTCCGTGGGCTTCTTCCGTTGATATTAAAACTGATTATTTATTGGAAACAGCAAGAGAAATCTCTTTATTAGGTTTTACAAAATCTTCTGCAAAAAAAGCACCAAAAGGATCCATACTTTTTGTTACGAGGTCAGGTATCCTTCAACACACATTTGCAATTTCTATTTCAAAAATTGAGATGGCAATAAATCAAGATATTAAATGCCTAATTTTACAAAATAATATATTATCATCATATTTCCAAAAAATTATTAAAGGAAATAATTCTAGAATACTTGCAGAAGTCAGGCAGCAAGCGGCAACCGTTGAAAGTATCGATATGGAAGCCTTTTTTAATTTACCAATCCCAATTCCCAGGATAGATGAACAAAATAAAATTTTAGAATTTACAGAAACAACAACCACCAAAATTGCGACAGCTATTTCCCTAAAAGAAAAGGAAATCGAAAAGCTAAAGGAATATAAGGCGACGCTGATAAATAGTGTGGTGACAGGTAAAATAAAAGTGAGTTAAGTATGGTTACAAATCAACTGCAACCGCAAATCATTAAAACTCAGGACCTTTTTAAAAAAGAGGGATTAACCATACCTGAGTATCAGCGGCCCTATAAATGGACATCTAAAAATGTAAACCAACTCATTGATGATATCGTCCATCACCAAAAAAAATCAGCTTACCGTCTTGGTACCATTGTATTTTATAAAGATGAAAAGGATAAGCTCAATGTGGTAGATGGCCAGCAGCGCACCATTACCCTATTGTTAATTGCCTTAGCCATACAAAGCAACCAGGGAAGGTTGAAAGATGCCATGAATAAGGCTAAAATAAAACCCCAAACTTCAGCATGGTTCCAAGACCTTACCTTTAAAAACATAATATCTCTCAATAATATACGAGACAACTACCGTGATATTGCTAGACGCGTAGAAGATTTTGATGTAGCTACCGTTTTGTTTTTTTATGAGAAATGTGAGTTGGTTCAAGTCATTCTGCAAGATGTTTCAGAAGCCTTCCAATTCTTCGATTCGCAGAATGCCAGGGGTAAAGATTTAGAGCCGCATGACCTGCTCAAAGCATTCCACCTTAGAGAAATGGCTGAAGTATCCACAGAAAAAGAGCGCATGCAAAGTGTAGCCAACTGGGAAAATCTGAATACCGACCAATTAAAAATTGTATTTGCTAATTTTCTCTACCGAATCCGAAATTGGTCGAAAGGCTATCCTGCTCGTCAATTCACCAAAGCTGATGCTGATTTGTTTAAGGGCGTAAGCCCACGTATAAAAGAACCCTTCCCATTTGCGGATTTATATCGTATTGGGCATTTTTATGTAGAAGGCTACAACCAGGATTTTAATCGCAATATTGATAGAAATACACTAAAATACCCGTTTCAGATTGACCAAGTCATTATTAACGGAAAACGTTTTTTTGAAATGATTGATCATTACATGGCAGTATTGAATGAAATCAAAGCCATTGAGAATTTATCGAAGGAAGCAAAGAATATTTATACGACACTGGAAACTTATGAAGGGCATGGGCGAACAGGCGATAAATATGTACGCAATCTGTTTGATTGTTGCCTTATTTATTACTGGGACAAGTTTGGTTCGGTAGAAATGGATCGTGCCGTAGAGAAGTTTTTCATATGGGCCTATAGTTTACGCCTTACTATGCAAAATGTACAATTAGCATCTATTGATAATTATGCCTTAGAAGCTCCTTATATTTTTAAAACCATCAAGGAAGCGCTTCATCCAAGTGAAGTTTTAAACATCAAACTTCCTTCCCTAGGAAAAGTAAATTCAACCAAAACAGGTGAATTAGAGAAAATTTTTAAAACACTAAACTACCTACATGACTAACGAAATTCCAACGTACAGTGTGGGTGATATATTCAACTCTGGAAAGTATGTAATTCCTATTTACCAGCGAAACTATGCTTGGGGAGAACCCGAGATAACGCAGCTTATTCAGGATATCTATGACTTTGCCGATTCCGACAGAAGAACATCAAACTACTATATAGGTACATTGGTGGTTTATGAACGTCACCTAGATAATGAGACAGTGTATGAAACCATTGATGGACAGCAGCGACTAACCACCTTAAATATTTTGCTTTGCGTATTGCATAGATTATTTGCTAATAAGATTAAAAACAAGATTTCTTATACACAGAACTTATTTTTTGACAGTCGTAAAAAGTCTACTGAAACTTTAGCCGTTATTTCAAGAGTTAGTACTGAGCTGCAATACATTCAAACTAAAGATTACAATCCCAATATTCAGCAAGCTTATTTTGACATTGAAAAAGTTTTAAAGAAGTTGTTGAACACTGATGAAAAGCTTATTAATTTTTATTCCTTTCTAACAGAGAAAGTTCATATAATGCGCGTTTCAGTTCCTGAAGACACTGACCTGAATCATTATTTTGAAATAATGAACAGTCGTGGCGAGCAGCTTGAAAAGCATGAAATTCTAAAAGCAAAAATGCTTGAAATACTTCATGAAGAAGAGAACCTGAGTTATACATTTAATCTCATTTGGGAAGCATGTGCTGATATGGAACGTTATGTTCAGTATGGATTTACTACAGACGAGCGTTCGAAGGTGTTTACTACTAAAAATTGGAATCAATTAGCTTGCACCACTTTGGAAGAAGTTGCAGATTGTGTTTTTGATAAAAACAAGAATACTCAGCAACCACTGTTAATCAAACAAAGATCCATTGAAGATATAGTTCTTTATAAAGATTCATTTGGGACAGCAACAGACCAAAAGGAAGATGCACCTGATAGATTCACATCAATTATTAATTTTTCAAACTTTCTGTTACATGTATTAAGAATTCAAACAGAATTCGATATCAGTCTGGATGACAAAAGACTTATTGATTTGTTTAACGATGAACTGAACAAATTCAAAGACAAGTCTGAAGAGAAGAAAGAATTTGTAAAGACATTTGGGTTTAATTTATTAAAATGTAAATGGCTATTTGATAATTATATTATTAAAAGAGAGTTCATTCGGGAGCAAGACCAATGGAGCTTAAAACGTCTCAAATGGTATGATTGGAACAAGATTAGCTATGTCAATACATTTGGCGCTGAAGATGACAACGAAGGTGCAAACAAAGAAATCATTATGCTTCTTTCGATGTTTCATGTATCCACACCCACATTGGTATATAAGCATTGGTTGAATGCGGCTTTGCGTTTTGTGTTTAAAAACAACAATGTAACCGCAGATGACTATAGTAACTATCTAAAGAACTTGGCAAGAGCTTATTTATTTGACAGATATGTCGCTAAAGAATCTAACAGAGTGGAATACTTTGATATGATTTATAAGAATGAAGGAAAATCTGTGAACAATGGACAAACAAACAATCAGGATTTAAGTCAGCTAGACAAAGGCACTGATGTGGAAAATTTTGTATTCAACTTTCTTGATTTTATCCTTTGGAAAAACAAAGTGAATGGCGCTCATGCTTTTGAATTTGCTTTCAGAAGTTCAGTAGAACATTACTACCCACAAAACCCGATTGCTAAAGACCATAAAATAGATGAGTCTATTTATGATCTCTTTGGAAATTTGTGTTTGATTAGTAGTAGTAAGAATTCAAAGTTGAGTAATCACATGCCAGAGGCTAAAAAAGATTACTACATAAAAGTAAACCCAGATAGTTTGAAGCAAAAGGAAATGATGAATCATCTTATATGGGAAGAAAAACAAATTATTGAAGAAGGGATTAGAATGACTGAGTTACTATTAAATTTTTAATATTATGCCAAGCCAAACCAACGAACAAGCACTAGAAGCCACCATAGAAAAACATCTCACTGGGACCAATCTTGAGGAACTCAAAACATCAGATGCTTCTGGAATAGCTAGCGATAGGCAAGCTTTATATCGTGGTGGTAATGGATATTATATAGGTGAGACGAATGATTTTAATGCCAAATATGGGATAGACGAAAACAGATTTTGGGATTTTCTTGAGACTACCCAAAAAGATGAACTCGATAAGCTTAAAAAACAAAGTGATTGGAAGCTCAAGATTCTGGAACGTTTGGATAGGATGATTAAAAAATATGGCATCCTTCGGATATTTAGAAAAGGGTTGGATGTGGATGAAGCGCATTTTACGATGATGTATCCGCTGCCATTAGCAAGTAGTAGTGAGAAGGTACAGGAGAATTTTGAAAGCAATCAATTTAGTGTCACACGTCAAGTCCGCTATTCGATTTCTAATCCAAGAGAAGAAATAGACATGGTCATCTTTATCAATGGATTGCCATTCGCTACGATGGAGCTCAAAAATCATTGGACTGGACAAAATGCCAAAGCCCACGGTCAGAATCAATATAAATTTAAACGAGACATCACACAACCCTTGTTGCAATTTGGTCGATGTATTGTCCATTTTGTGGTTGATACGGACGAAGCTTATATGACTACAAGGCTCAATGGGGCTGAAACATTTTTTCTTCCTTTCAATTTAGGACATAATTTTGGCAAAGGCAATCCGCCTAATCCTTTTGGCCATAAAACTGCTTATCTGTGGGATGAGATATTTACCAGGAAAAGTGTAGCCAATATCATACAGCATTTTGTACGATTTGATGGAGGTGATACAGATGCATTGACAAAAAAGACGCTCTTTTTCCCTAGGTATCATCAACTGCAGGTGGTGAGAAGTTTGATGGCAGATGTCAGTCAAAAAGGAGTTGGGCAAACTTATTTGATACAACATTCTGCCGGATCAGGTAAATCAAACTCCATCACTTGGGCAGCATATCAACTGATCGAAGCCTACCCAGAAAGAGAAGGATTACCTGGCAGTAAAGGACTAGATAATCCATTGTTTGATTCCGTGATTGTGGTCACAGACAGGAGATTGCTGGATAAACAACTCAGGGAAAATATCAAACAGTTTTCTGAAGTAAAAAACATAGTCGCTCCTGCTTACTCTTCATCTGACCTAAAAAACAGTCTAGAACAAGGCAAAAAGATCATTATCACTACGATTCAGAAATTTCCTTTCATCATCGATGGAATAGCAGATTTGAGTGACAAAAGATTTGCAGTGATCATAGATGAAGCTCATAGCGGACAAAGTGGCTCAGCAGCGGGAAAGATGAATCAAGCAATGGGAAACCAATCTGGCGGAAATGACGAAGATGAGGACAATGATCCACAAGATATCATTCTGGAAGCGATGCGATCTAGAAAAATGCGGGGCAATGCGTCATATCTAGCATTTACAGCTACACCAAAAAATGCAACATTAGAGAGATTTGGGGTAAAACAAGATGATGGGAAATACAAACCTTTTCATCTCTACTCCATGAAACAAGCGATAGAGGAAGGATTTATTTTGGATGTGCTGGCTAATTACACAACTTACAAAAGCTATTATGAAATAGAGAAGTCTATAGAAGACAATCCACTTTTTGATACCACCAAAGCGCAAAAAAAGCTAAGGAAATTTGTAGAGCAAAACAAACAAACCATAGCGACCAAAGCGGAAGTTATGTTAGATCACTTCGTTTCTAGCTTGGTCAAAACTAAAAAGCTGAAAGGTAAGGCGAAGGCTATGGTAGCTACGCAAAGCATAGAGTCTGCCATTTACTATTATCAGGCATTGAGTCAGCTGCTGGAGGAGAGAGGTAACCCATTCCAAATAGCCATTGCCTTCTCCGGGACCAAAACGATCAAAGGCATAGAATATACGGAAGATACTATCAATAACTTTCCTGCCCATCTTGACACTGCCAAACCAACAGATTCTGGATACATCACGGACAAGATAGCTAGATATGTCAATATGGATGAATACAGAATACTAGTGGTAGCAAACAAATATCTCACGGGATATGACCAGCCCAAGATGACAGCTATGTACGTGGACAAAAAGTTGCAAGGTGTGTTGGCTGTACAAGCACTCTCTAGACTCAATAGATCAGCAGATAAGTTGGGCAAAAAGACTGAGGATTTGTTTATTCTTGATTTTTATAATTCCACAGAAGATATTAAAAAAGCATTTGACCCGTTTTATACTTCTACGACACTTAGCAAGGCTACGGATATCAATGTATTACACGAGTTGAAGGCATCACTCGATGATCTGGGTGTGTATGAATGGAGCGAAGTAGAAGATTTTGTAGAGAAATATTTTCAGGGAGTGAATGCCCAAGAACTGAGTCCAATCATCGATGTTGCGGCAGAGCGGTTTAATGCAGGGCTTGACCTAGAAGAAACTGCCAAAGCTGATTATAAAATCAAAGCCAAACAGTTTGTAAAAATTTATGGTCAAATGGCGTCTATCATGCCTTATGAGATCGTGGCATGGGAAAAGTTATTTTGGTTTTTGAAATTCCTGATACCAAAACTGGTCATCATAGACCCGAACAGTGATACCCTAGACGAATTGCTTAACTCTGTAGATCTATCGACCTATGGACTTGAAAGGGTTAAACTGAATAGTGCCATAGGTCTTGATGCTGCCGAAACTGAAGTGGACCCACAAAATCCTAATCCACGTGGTGCACACGGTGGAGAAAAAGATGAAAGTGAGCTGGATATCATTATCAAAAGCTTTAACGAAAGGTTCTTCCAAGGGTGGGAAGCCACACCAGATGAACAAAAAGCGAAGTTCATCCAGCTTGCTCACAAAATGAAGGAACATCCTGATTATTCAGAAAAGTATGAAAGTAATCCTGATCAACAAAACAGGGATATAGCATTCAACAAAATGTTTGATGATGTGATGGGCAAACAGCGAAAGAGTGAACTGGATTTGTATCGATTGCTGTCGCAGGATGATAGTTTTAAACAAGCGATGCAGGATACTTTGAAGCGGATATTGAGGGGATAGAAAGGTAGTAAGGTGATTTTAGTTTGAGAAGTTTATCAAAACACTAATTCTGGAAATATTTAAATTGAGATTATAAAGTTTAATATGAAAGATTTAAGATTAGGTATATTTGTATTTGTACAAATTTGTTTTATCCTTCCTAATTTGGGGCAAATTCTTGTTCCAATTTTAGGAGTCAATGGGAAATATGGTTTTGCGACAGAGGAAGGAAAGATCGTAATTAGTCCAAAATTTGAAAAAGGAGTAAGTCTTTTTAAAAAAGATGATTTGGCTGTTATTCAAAATAATGGTGTTTCACAAACTTTTATTCTTCGAAATGGCTTGGAGTTACAAAATTGCCAGCAAATAATGAAAGCCGAACTTGAATTACATAATGGGGTAACTATAAGATTAGATAACGTTGCATTATCTATATCTAGTGGCCGAAAAAGTATAGAACTGATACATCTAAGTACGAATAAAAGAAAAAAATATATGCATCCAAAAGATGTTAAACAAGCTAGGTGGTTCAAAGTTAATAGTAAATATAGTTATCCAAGTGAGCATCAATATCAATCAAGCTGTACATTTTATGATGGCGCACATCGTATCTTTAAGGATTCAGAACAAGTTAATTTTATTGATACATCATTGAATGAAATATTTGCTCAAGATTATCCAGCAGGAACTATGGCTGGCCATGGATTTTTTATTTTGGCAGACAATAATCGGAAATTGGGTGTTGGACACATTAGTGGAACAATACGAAGTCCTTTTATTTGGGATCAGATAGAAATGGCAAAAAAGCCTGGTTTTTTCATTGTTAATCAGGAAGAGAATTCACTAAATAAAGTTTTAAAGCCTAGAGTTGGTTTGATAGATTCTGATGGTCATATTGTCATTGACACTATTCATGAAATTATTATTTCCTTATCTGATAAATACTTAGGTGTATGGGATAATAATAAATCAGGTATAATGGATTACACCGGAAAATGGATTATACCTCAGGAATATGAAGGTGTATCCTATTTTAATGGTTATTTTATTGTCCAATATAAAGCAGGAGTTCAGAATGTTATAGATATTTTTGGTAAAAAACTTTTTCCTAACGATTTCGAAAAAATTATAGGTGTAGGTTTAAATTATACGAAACGAAAATTTCTTGAATGTATTTCTTCAAATAATAGGAGTAGTTTGGTGGATGATAAACTCCAAATCATGTACCAAGATACGCTCACCAAAATTAATAGTAGGCTACTATTACAAGATACAACAATTTATCACTTTAATGTAAACGATAGAGGTCATAATTATTACATGAATGATCGAATGGGAGTTCGAGATATAAGAGGAAAAATAATTGTACCTGGCATGTTTAATCAAATAAACGTCCACAAAATGGCTAATGAAGATGCATATCTTGTGCGCAAGGATAGCCTATATGGTGTTTATAACATTAACGGCGATAGAATACTTCCTGTAGAATTTAACAGTATTTTTAGTTATACTAATGATAAGATATTATGGGCTAGAAGAGAAACTGAAAAAATGTTTTTGCCATATGATATTTCGGGATCAATTATGCCAATACCACCAATTGCATTTAGTGACAAATATGGAAATAACACGATAAGTCGGGAATTGAAATCTGATAAAAACGCTGAAATAGTGATGTTAGACGGAAGCCGAATTCCGATGAAAGACGTTTCTCATTATCTTGAATGGTCAAGTACACGTAAAATAAATAATAATGGTTTTTTCTTTAATAATAAAGGAGATTCGGTTCAAATTGTTAATGCCTTTTTTAAACCTATTATTCCAGATGGTTTTACTATTCCCAAAAAACATTTTTTCGAACTGGAGTTAAGTACTGGATTGGTACCTGTGTACAAATTATCAAGTTCTGGTCTTATTGAAAGCTGTGGTGTTGTGAATGCTAATGGAGATTGGGTTTTAACACCGAAGATAGGTGTACATTATTATCCAATGTCTTCCAATTTGATCGCAGAAAGAAAAGCCAATCCAGCACAAAATAGAAATCAATCAACGCTTGAAAATATCAAAATAATAAGAATTAAGGACTCTAAAATTCAAGAGACTTTTACAGTGAATATTATTGCTTCTAGAATTTTTACACCAAATATTAATAATACGATGTTGATGTGTGGAAATGGTCTAGATGGTCCTTGTGCTTATTACCACGCATCAGGAGAGAAACTCACAGATGATATTATTATAAATGGAGGATTGCATTTGGAACGTAAGAACATTGTGACAATACGGAACTCTGACGGTTCTTCTGTTGATGCAATTTTTGATAGTCGAGGCAAATTGATTGCAAAGCTTCCAGGAATTGAAGCTGATAAGATTTATGAAAATAGCAGAGAACATTGGGAAGTTAGCTACTTTACAGCACAAGACAAAAAAACAGGATTATTTGGATTGGTTGATTCTCTTGGACAAATTGTACTGCCTTTTCAATTTAAGGATTTAGAAATACTTTCAAATAATAGGTTATTGAGTTGTACAAATTCTTTTGGAAAAACTGATTTGATAAATTGGAAGGGAAATGTCATATATTCTGCATCAACAAAAGTTAATAAGCATTTTATAAGATTGCATAATTCTCCGAATGATTTTTTATTTGTAGAATTTGAAAATCTTTCTGAAACGATAGTTATTAATGATTATAACCAACTTGTAAGAAGTATTCCAGCTACCAGTCCACACATTGCTAAAACGCACGAAAAGGAAGTCAGTCATTTAGTTTCGTTCCATTTTAAAGGTCTAAATAAAAGAGTCTGGGTAAATATTATTAATGGTAAAATATTCAAGGAGTAATAAAAAAGGTAGTCATTCACATCTATTCCATTACACCCAAACTGACCCTAACAATCACCTTACTATGCTCTGTAATCTTCACATCGTCAGAAATGCGATATCCGGGTATAGATATGATTTTACCATCAGATACAACGACAACCACATTTGACTTTTCATAGAGAGAAAGTTTATTATTAATTAAAAAGTCTTTGACTTTTTGGTTTTTACCTTTCAGGCCTAGTGGTGCAAAAGTATCTCCTGCTTGCCATTTTCTGATGGTGAAGGGTAGGGTTAAGTCATCAATACAGATGTACTGAATATTGTTACTATTGTCAAATGTATGATTTGGAGATTCAATGATTTCCACTTTTATTTTTTTGTGGGCTATCGTTACTTCTGTATTTAGATCGAGTTGGATGATAGGATTATCTTCATTTTTTAACTGAATAGGGCGAATATGGAGTTTGTTTCTATCTAGAAGTGCTTCGTGTGATTTTGTCAAGAAGAAACGGCTATTTTGATCGTGTGTTGATAAAATATCCATACATTGATCGTTATTATATCCATATTCTTGGATGATTTGGAATAGGAAAGAATTTGCGTTTTGGAGCTTTTTGATTTCAATAAGATCAATGATGGTTTCATCTTTTTGTTTGGTTACTATTTTGTTTTTTAAAATGTCAGTGAGTTCGTTTAGTAAGTCAAAGGACGATTTTATATTTGCTATAGTTTGTGGGATACCATGTTTAGCGCGTGGGTCCAAGTCACACAATGCCGTTACAATATGGTGTCTGATGCTGTTTCGTAAGTATTTGTCAGAAGCATTTGAACTATCTTCTCTGTACTGAATTTTTTGATCAAT
>Ga0209812_10001068_pt1 | contig 20831 bp, 4 predicted proteins | sample JI71714BDNA_FD_187502 | JGI IMG/M metagenome (GOLD analysis project Ga0209812, IMG submission 187502) | Wastewater effluent complex algal communities from Wisconsin, to seasonally profile nutrient transformation and Carbon sequestration -... | ecosystem: Engineered > WWTP > Effluent > Algae...
GAATTTCTTAACCTAGCTCTACAACTCGCTGATATTCTTCACTATCTCTACCAAAAACGAGTAATTCATAAAGACATCAAACCCGCCAATATTTTAATTAATCCCCAAACAGCCAAAGTCAAACTCATTGATTTTAGTATCGCTTCACTATTGCCGAGAGAAACCCAAGAAATTTTGAATCCCAAGGTTCTCGAAGGAACATTAGCCTATATTTCTCCCGAACAAACCGGGAGAATGAATCGCGGCATTGACTACCGTAGCGACTTTTATTCCCTAGGTGTTACCTTCTATGAATTGTTGACAGGCACTTTACCTTTTGTATCAGACGAGCCGATGGAATTGGTGCATTGTCATCTAGCTAAACAGTCGATGCCGATCCATGAAGTAAATCCAGAAATTCCGCTAGTTTTATCAGAAATTGTCAGTAAACTGATGGCAAAAAATGCCGAAGACCGTTATCAGAGTGCATTAGGACTGAAGCACGACCTAGAAAACTGTCTAGTGCAATTACAAGAAACGGGCAAAATAGAGTTTTTTCCAATAGGGAAACAGGATGTTACCGACCGATTTATAATTCCAGAAAAACTTTACGGACGGGAATTAGAAGTCCAAACTCTACTGGCAGCATTTGAACGGATTGCATCAGGAAAACCCGCGAAACTACCGTTAATAAGGGAGTCTTCTCAAGCTCAGGTTATTAATGGGGGCGACGAGGGTTCCCATTTATCGGAGAGTGAACTGATACTGGTAGCGGGCTGCTCTGGGATCGGTAAAACGGCAGTGGTTAATGAAGTTCATAAGCCGATTGTCAGACAGCGAGGCTATTTCATTAAAGGCAAATACGATCAATTCCAGCGCAATATTCCACTCTCAGCCTTTGTGCAAGCCTTTCGAGACTTAATGGGGCAAATCCTGAGTGAAACTGATGTCCAATTACAAGGGTGGAAACATAAAATTTTAGCAGCCTTGGGTGATAATGCCCAACTGATTATTGAAGTGATTCCAGAATTAGAAAAAATTATTGGTAAACAACCACCGGTGGTCGAACTTATTGGCACCGCAGCTCAAAATCGCTTCAATTTACTGTTTCAAAAATTCATTAAACTTCTGAGTACCAAAGAGCATCCATTGGTGATTTTTTTAGATGACTTGCAGTGGACGGATTCAGCATCTATGAATTTACTCAAATTGCTGATGACTGAAGCTGATACTAGGCATCTACTGCTGATTGGAGCTTATCGCGATCGCGAAATTTTTCCCGCACATCCCTTAATGTTGACCTTAGAGGAAATTCGCAAAGCCAAGGCAACAGTCAACACTATCACCCTAGCACCCCTAAATCACTCGGATATCAATCACCTGATTGCCGATACCCTCCACTGTTCGGTAGCGATCGCACAACCCCTCACCGATTTGGTGTATCAAAAAACCCTGGGTAATCCCTTTTTCACCACCCAGTTTGTCAAGGTATTGCATGGGGATGGTTTGATTACCTTTACCCCTTTAACCAACACTAACGGGGGACAGAGGGGGGGATGGCAATGTAAAATTGCCCAGATCAAAGAGTTAGCATTAACCGATGATATAGTCGAGTTCATGGCAGGGCAATTGCAAAAATTGCCACCAGAAACCCAGTCAATCCTGAAACTAGCAGCGGCGATTGGCAATCAATTCGATCTAGGAACCTTGGCCATCGTCGCTGAAAAATCCCCAACGGATGCTGCTAGCGATTTGTGGCCAGCTTTACAGGAAGGCTTAGTAATTCCTAACAGCGAAATTTATAAATTTTATCAAGCTAAATCAGCCACCTCGGAAAATTATAATAATTCCGCCGAATTGACTATTACTTATAAATTTTTACATGACCGGGTACAACAAGCTGCTTATTCCTTAATTCCCGATCGCCAAAAACAGGAAACCCACTTAAAAATTGGGCAACTGTTGTTCGCAAATACTTCGGATCAACAACAAGAACAGAGGATTTTTGAAATTGTCAATCAATTGAATATGGGAGCCGAGTTGATAACTGCGGAGGTGGAGCGAGATCGACTGGCTCAATTGAATCTGATGGCTGGACGCAAAGCTAAGATAGCAACGGCTTATGCAGCGGCGATCGCTTATTTGAGGGCTGGTTTAACACTGCTGGCTGTTGATAGTTGGCACACTGAGCACGAATTGACCCTAGCGCTGCACGAGGAAAGCGCAGAAGTGGAATATCTCAATACTAACTTTGATGAGGCAAGAAATTTTGCCCAAATAATTTTGCAAAATACAGCCAGTTTATTAGAACAGCTCAAATCTTCGGAACTTGTGGTGCAGATTTATATTGCTGAAGGTAAACTGCTGACAGCCATTGAAAAAGGAGTGGAGTTGCTGTCGAAGTTAGGAGTGATTTTATTGAGCCAAACAGAGGCCCAAAGCATGAACTTTCAACTCCCTGCTGTCACAGAATTGGCTCAAGTTCCCCAAATGACCGATCCCTACCAACTGGCAGCTTTCAGGATTTTGATTGCAATTACACCTCCTGTTCACCGCACGCAACCTGAATTATTTCCGGGAATTGTGCAAGCTATGATGAATCTTTGCGATCGCTTTGGTTATTCAGAATTAGCTGCCTATGCTTGTGAGCTCTATGGCTTGTATTTGTGGTCTGTAAAACAAGATGTAGTAGCAGCTAATGCGGCTGGTAAATTAGGTTTAAGTATCTTAGAACAATATAATGCTAGAGAAATTGTCTCCAAAGTTAATTTGGTATTTGGAGTGTTTGTCGCTCCGTGTCACGAGCATATCAGAGTGTCATTATTGGCATTAAAAGCGGGAATTATGGCCGGAATCGAAGTCGGTGATATTGAACATAGTAGTTACTGTATTCTGGCCTACTTAAACTACCTATTTTTGAGTGGGGAACATTTGGAAGTGTTAGTTAACCATCAAAACAGCTATTTTAATTTGGCATTAAAACTGAAGCAAGAACATTCGATTTACGATTGTAAAATCTGGTTGCAACTCAGTAGAAATTTGCAAAAATCCGTGGCAAATCAGTTAGAGTCGAGCGCAGATTATTTTAATGAACAACAAATTTTATCTTATTTAGAAGCGAATCAAAGCCATCAGTCATTATTTTCTTTTCATGTGGCAAAGCTGATTTGGTCCTACATATTAGAAGATTATAACTGCGCCTGTGAGAGTGCGTCGAAAGCCGTTGCTAGCCAAGAAGCAGCCTTGGGTTTACCCATGCTGGCGGCCCATAATTTTTATTATTCACTTTCTCTGCTGGGGCAGGATTTTTCGACCCCGATGGAACCGCAATCTGCTAGGGGGGATGTTGGGCGATCGCCCAATTTGACACAGGTGGCAGAAAATCAGCAAAAAATGCAGGCATGGGCTCAATATTCTCCAGCAAATTTTCTCCACAAGTTTGATTTAGTTGCAGCGGAACAACATCGAGTCTTGGGTAATAAAGCCGAGGCGATCGAATTGTACGATCGCGCTATTTGCCTCGCTAAAGAAAACCAATATCTCAATGAAGAAGCCCTAGCCAACGAACTCGCAGCCAAATTTTACCTAAATTGGGGCAAAGAAAAACTCGCCGCCGGATATATGCAGGAAGCCTACTACTGCTACGCCCGTTGGGGAGCCCAAACCAAAACCGACGACTTGGAAAAACGCTATCCCCAACTGCTACAACCAATCCTGCACCAACGACAACTCAACTTCCATCCCCTAGAAACGATCGCCACCGTTAGCCGGACCTTAATTTCCACCACTCACAGCAGCAGTACCATATCCGATGCACTAGACTTTACCTCCGTGCTCAAAGCAGCGCGAGCCATCTCTAGTTCCATCGAAATAGAAGAATTGATGGGAAATCTCACCCGCATTCTGCTGGAAAACTCAGGGGCGAAAAAATCAGCACTGATACTCCCCCAAGATCGGACATGGCAAGTCCGAGCAATTACCTCCATTACTCGTCACACAAATGCTCCAGAACAAATCGAAACTCTGCTTGATTCCCAACCTCTAGATACTTGTGAAAATCTCCCCCTAACCATTATCAATTACGTCAAAAATACCCAAGAAACTGTTTTGATGGAGCGCCTGCAAACAGAAATCCCTGGACTAATTGGGGAATATATGTTGACACATCAACCCCAGAGTGTATTATGTACTCCCATTATCAATCAAGGTCATCTAGCGGGAATTCTTTACCTAGAAAATCAACTGACGAGCGGGGTATTTACGAGCGATCGCCTACAGATTATCAATGTCCTTGCCTCCCAAGCAGCCATCTCCATTGAAAATGCCAGACTCTACCAAGAATCCCAACAAGCCCTGGTTGATTTACAACAAGCACAATTACAAATTGTCCAGAGCGAAAAAATGTCAGCCCTCGGTAACTTAGTCGCCGGAGTCGCTCATGAAATGAATAACCCTCTGGGTTTTATTTCCGCCAGCCTCCAACAAGCCAAACCCACCGTTGCCGAGTTGATCGAACACGTAAGATTGTATCAAGAAACTATCCCCAATCCCGGTGCATCCCTTCTCGATCATGCCGATGAAATCGACTTGGAATATAGTTTAGAAGATTTGCCTAAAGTCATTAATTCAATGGCTATGGCTTGCGATCGCCTGAAAAATATCAGTACCAGTTTACGAACTTTCTCCCGCGCCGATCGAGATTACAAAGTATTATTTAATATTCATGAAGGAATTGACAGCACTATTCTGATTCTCAAACACCGACTCAAAGCCAGCGAAAAACGTCCGGCGATCGCCGTAGTCACTGAGTACGGAAAAACACCGGAAGTTAAGTGTTATCCCGGACAACTCAATCAGGTATTTATGAATATTCTGGCAAATGCGATCGATGCCTTAGATGAATCAAATACGGGACGGAGTTTTGCCGAAATTCAAGCAAAACCTAACCAAATTACCGTTAAAACTTGTGTGGTAGAAGACCAGGTACAAGTTACAATTGCTGATAATGGCCGGGGGATGAGCGAGGAAGTGCAACAGAAAATATTCGACCACTTATTTACGACGAAGGGAGTCGGAAAAGGCACGGGTTTAGGATTGGCGATCGCCCGCCAAATTATTGTCGAAAAACATGGTGGCAGCATTGAAACCCAATCTCGGCTCGAAAAAGGAACTGAATTTATCATCAAAATACCCATCGACTGCCAATAGTTAAGAAGCGCCAATAACTGACTAAGATTTTGATAAAATTTTCAATCTTAAATTAATAAAAAATAGCAAAAAACCATGAAAAACGATTGTGATGACCAGCTATCATTGAAGGGCTACCAAGTAACAGAAACCCTTTATCAAGGTACTAAAACCGAAGTTTATCGCGCTCGGAAATTAGCAGATAAACAAGCAGTAGTAATTAAAATATTACGACAACAATATCCCAGTTTTGGGGAAATGTTGAATTTTCGCAACCAATATATCATCGCCAAAAACCTCCAGAATCCAGGCATCGTCAGTCCCTTATGTTTAGAAACCTATCGCCACAGTTATGCCTTAGTCATGGAAGATTTTGGGGGAATTTCTCTCCGAGAATATACCAAAACCCATACCTTAGAATTAACAGAGTTTTTGGAAATAGCCCTGCAACTTAGCGACATCCTCCACTATTTGTATCAAAACCGTGTCATCCACAAAGATATTAAACCAGCCAACATTCTGATTCATCCAGAAACTAAACAAGTTAAACTCATTGACTTCAGTATTTCTTCCCTGCTACCCAAAGAAACCCCATAAATCAAAAATCCCAGCGGATTAGAAGGCACCTTGGCTTATATTTCTCCCGAACAAACAGGACGGATGAACCGAGGTATAGACTACCGCAGCGATCTGTATTCTTTGGGAATAACTTTGTTTGAATTACTGACGGGAAACTTACCATTTATTTCCGAAGATCCGATGGAGTTAGTGCATTGTCATATTGCTAAACAGCCACCGCTGGCCAGGGGCAATGGGTTATCAAACATCGGTGAGGAAATTCCTCAAGTTTTGGCTGAAATCGTGATGAAACTGATGGCAAAAAATGCCGAAGATCGGTATCAGAGTGCTCTGGGATTAAAACACGATCTAGAACACTGTCTCCACCAATGGCTAGAAACCAGGAAAATAGAGGGTTTTGAAATTGGCAAACGGGATATTTGCGATCGCTTCACGATCCCCGAAAAACTCTACGGGCGGGAATCTGAAGTTAGGGAACTTCTAGAAGCTTTTGACAGGGTGGCTAACCCCTCCCAACCCCCCCAGGGCAAGGGGGAGCCAAGAGGGAGTGAAATGATGCTAGTTGCAGGTTTTTCCGGCCTCGGCAAAACAGCGGTAGTCAACGAAGTCCATAAGCCAATTGTGCGGCAACGCGGCTACTTCATCAAAGGCAAGTTTGACCAGTTTAATCGCAATATTCCCTTCAGTGCTTTTGTCCAAGCCTTCCGAGATTTGATGGGACAATTACTATCAGAATCGGATGCTCAACTGCAACGGTGGAAAGCCAAGATTATAGAAGTAGTTGGAGAAAACGGACAAGTCTTGATTGAGGTAATTCCAGAATTAGAAAATATCATCGGTACTCAACCCGCAGCACCAGAACTCTCCGGCAGTGCAGCCCAAAATCGCTTCCATCTGCTGATGCAGAACTTTGTGCAAATATTTACTAGCATTGAACATCCTTTAGTGATATTTTTGGATGACTTACAGTGGGCCGATTTGGCATCGCTGAATTTATTGCAATTATTGATGCAGGAGACCGGGTATTTATTAGTGTTGGGAGCCTATCGAGATAATGAAGTATTCCCCGCCCACCCTTTCCTATTGACAGTGGATGAACTTGTCAAAAATGGCGCAACAGTGAATACAATTACCCTGCTACCTTTGAGTTGGGCAGATACCAATCAATTGGTGGCTGATACATTGAAATGTGATGCCGAGTTGGCTCTACCTTTGACAGAATTATTGTATCAAAAAACCCAAGGTAATCCTTTCTTTGCCACTCAGTTTCTCAAGGCGTTACATGAAGATAAGCTGATTACTTTTCACCCCCCTCAATCCCTCCTGAGTAAGGGGGGAAGCCAAGGGGGGTGGCAGTGTGACATTGCTCAAGTTAAAGCTTTGGCTCTTACTGATGATGTGGTGGAGTTTATGGCACTGCAATTGCAGAAGTTGCCGCCCCAGACTCAAGAGGTTTTGAAACTGGCGGCTTGCATGGGGGGAAAGTTTGAACTTAATGCTTTGGCGATAGTCAGTCAGCAGTTGCCGGATGTTACTGCTGCTTTGTTATGGAAAGCGTTGCAGTCTGGGTTGATTATTCCGATTACTGAAGTCTATAAGTTTTTTGCTGACTCCGAGGGTAGTGCGATCGCCCAACCGGGTGCTAATGCTACCTATAAGTTTCTGCACGATCGCGTCCAACAAGCTGCTTACTCCTTGATTCCCGCAGACCAAAAACCAGCCACTCATCTCCAGATTGGGCAATTGCTGCAACAAAATTATTCAGAGACAGAAAGAGAAGAAAAACTGTTTGAGATTGTCGGACATTTGAATTTAGGACAAAATTTGATTGGTTCACTGCTCGATCGGGAAGCCTTAGCTCAACTCAACCTAAAAGCTGGACAGAAAGCCAAAAATTCTACGGCATACTCTGCCGCAGTAATCTATTTGCAAACCGGGATAGAGCTACTACAGATCCACTGCTGGCAAAATCAGTATGAATTGACGTTGAATCTCTATGTCGCTGCTACCGCAGCCGCTTATTTGAATGGCGAATTTGAGGACATGGAACAGAGGGCAGCCCTGGTATTGCAACAAGCTCAAACAATTTTAGACAAATTTAAAATTTACGAAATTCAAATCGCTGCCCTTACCGCCCAGAGCCAAATTTTAGAAGCGATCGCCGTTGGTAGAAATGCCTTGGCGCAATTGGGAGTGGAATTACCCAACGCCCCTGACGAAGCCAAGACGGGCCAAGCGCTACAAACCGTTGGCAGTCAACTCAGTGACAAACAGATTGAGGAACTAGCTAACCTGCCAGTGATGAGCGATGCCCACACGATCGCGGCTATGCAACTGATGGGAATGTTGTTTGCACCTATTCTGATGGGGATGCCGGGGTTACTGCCTCTGCTTTGCTCCACGATGGTGAGTTTGTCTCTCCAATTTGGCAACGCACCGGTATCGACAATGGGATATGCGGGTTATGGCATGGTACTATCTGCCTTTTTGGGGCAGGCGGAAACGGGCTATCGCTTTGGGCTGTTGGCGCTGAGCTTGCTAGAGCAGTTTAACCTCCAAGAATTCAAGTCAGCAGTTTTATCTATTTTTGGGAGCTTTCTTCATCATCAGCAAGCAGCTCTCTCGGCAACGAGATTGATGGTGAAAGATGGCTATAGGGCTGGGATGGAAACTGGTCAGTTTTTATACGCTGGCTACAACATACTTAATTATTTCCATAACTGTTTTTTTACAGGAGTAAACCTGGACGCTTGGACTCATGAAGTAGCAGATTATAGCGCTGCTTTGGCCCAGGCAAAACAGTATTCGGCTCAGGCTTATTTGGATATGACGGAGCAGACGGGACAGAATTTTAGGGAAGCCTCGATGCAACCGGAGTGCTTAATCGGAATTGCTTACGATGAAAGGGTGATGATTCCCAAGCACCATCAGGCTCATGAAGCCACGGCGATCGCAGAAGTTTACATCTTCAAGCTGCTACTTGCCTATTCCTACGGTAATTATGGGGCAGCCCTAGACTATGTTGCCCAAGTCCAGCCTTGTTTTATGGCAGTATCGGGAATGTTTTTTGTTCCCATTTTCCATTTCTATGCGCCCTTGACAGAGCTAGCGCTGTTTCCTGCACAGTCAAAAGCCGAGCAAGCCGAAGTTTTGATTCGGGTAGAAGCCCATCAAACTACCCTGAACCAGTGGGCGAGAAACGCTCCGATGAATTATTTGCATAAGTGGCATTTAGTGGAAGCGGAAAGGAGTCGAGTTTTGGGCAAGACAACAGAGGCGATCGAACAGTTCGATCGCGCCCTCGCCCTCGCCCAAGAAAATCAGTTTCTCCATGAAGAAGCACTAGCCAACGAACTCGCCGCCAAATTCTACCTAGACTGGGGCAAAACAAAAGTTGCCCAAACCTATATGCAGGAAGCCTACTACTGCTACGCCCGCTGGGGTGCAAAAGCCAAAGTAGAGGATTTGGAAAAACGCTATCCCCAACTGCTGCAACCGATTTTGCAACAGCGGCGACTCAGCCTCAATCCCAGAGAAACCATTGCCTCTATTGCCATAAGTTCTACTTCTACTCATGCTTCTAGTAGTAGCAGCATTTCCGATGCCCTAGATTTCGCTTCTGTCCTCAAAGCAGCTCAAGCCATTTCTAGTAGCATTCAACTCGATGAATTGATGGCTAGTCTCACCCGCATTCTCTTAGAAAACTCCGGGGCGAAAAAGACAGCTCTGATTCTGCTTCAAGATGAGATTTGGCAAGTGAGAGCAGTTGCTTATGTCAGTCATCATGCCAAGGGTGAAGCTGAAATCCAAACTGTTCTCGATTCCCAATCCCTAGACACTTGTCCAGATGTTCCTAGGAAAATCATTCAATATGTCAAGAATACTCACACAACCGTCATCATCGATCGCCTACAAACAGAAATTCCTGGACTAATTGGGGAATATATGTTAAGACATCAACCCCAGAGTGTATTATGTACTCCCATTATCAATCAAGGTCATCTAGCGGGGATTCTTTACCTAGAAAATAAACTGACGAGCGGGGTATTTACGAGCGATCGCCTACAGGTTATCAATGTCCTTGCCTCCCAAGCAGCCATCTCCATTGAAAATGCCAGACTCTACCAACAATCCCAACAAGCGCTGGTGGATTTACAACAAGCACAATTACAAATTGTCCAGAGCGAAAAAATGTCAGCATTAGGCAATCTGGTAGCTGGGGTTGCCCACGAAATCAACAACCCCCTTGGCTTTATTGCTGGCAATATTAAGGAGGCGCTGGCGGCTGTAGTTGACCTGACAGAGTACATACATTTATATCAAGAAAAATGTCCATATTCCAGCGAAGAAGTCACAGAAAAAGCTTCAGAAATTGACTTGGAATATATGTTAAAAGATTTGCCAAATATGCTCAATTCGATGAAAATAGGATGCGAGCGCATCAAAGGCATCAGCGTTAGTTTGCGAACTTTTTCCCGCGCCGACAAAGATTATAAAGTTCCTTTCAATATTCATGAAGGAATTGACAGCACTATTCTGATTCTCAAACACCGACTCAAAGCCAACGAAAAACGTCCGGCGATCGCCGTGGTTAAAAACTACGGGGATTTACCTCAAATCCAGTGTTTTCCAGGACAGCTCAATCAGGTGTTTATGAATATTCTGGCGAATGCGATCGATGCCTTAGATGAATCAAATACCGGGCGGCAATTTGAAGAAATAGAAGCCAATCCCAACCGCATCACTATTACAACCTCTGTGAGAGATAACCAGGTGCAGATTACCATCGCTGATAATGGCCGGGGGATGAGCGAGGAAGTGCAACAGAAAATATTCGACCACTTATTTACGACAAAGGGAGTCGGAAAAGGCACGGGTTTAGGATTGGCGATCGCCCGCCAAATTATTGTCGAAAAACATGGTGGCATCATTGAAACCCAGTCTACGCTAGGAACGGGAACGAAATTTATGATTAAAATTCCTATCCATCCCTAGCAAGTAAGTGTTAATCGTCCGAGTAAGTCCCTGGGATATCTGGGAGAGAAATTGTAGATTTACCCATGCCCGTTGCGAAGGAGTGCATCAGCCAAATTTCGCGTCGATTTTTGCCCTCGTTAAGTCAGAGAACGTTCGTCATATCAAATCCGGTAGCATCGTCCTGTATTCATCTCTCTTATCTCCCTCTGTGTTCTGGAGCGTTCTAGGTCCGGTTAAATCACCTGACGATGCAACCGGAAACAATATCAATTGTGGGGACAATCACCAATAAAACTGCTCGCGATCGCTCTTCATCTCTCAAGTACCATATATAACAATAAAGTCTACTTTCTGTGTGGGATCGCCCCGCAGCTCAAACACCAGGAAAAAATAGCACGTTCAACACCAAACCATCACCCTCGGACCAAGCGCTCATCATGGATAACTCCCTAGAAATCACCAACCTAAATTGGCAAAGCCCACCACCTTCTGTATCGCCAAATCAGCTTCAATTGTGGCAGCACCTTTGGGAAGAAGTGAGTTATGGGATTTGGGTCCTGGATGTTTTGGATCAAGGCCAAGAGTTTCGGTACGCAGCCTTTAATCCGGCGATCGCCCGCACTAGCCCGATCCCTGTCGAGCAATTGCTGGGCCAGACTGTCACCGAAGCCCTCCCGGAAGCGATGGCGAAAGTTTACCACCACCGCTATAGTCAGTGCGTGCGATCGGGGAAATCCATTTGCTTTGAGGAACGCTTTTGCCACAGTGAAGAGGAAGTTTGGTGGCGGCTGACAGTTAGCCCGCTGCGAAACCCTTGTCAGCAGATCGATAGGCTGGTGGTGACGGCGATCGATATTAGCGAATTCTACTGTGTCGATGGTGATTTGGGCGATCGCACAACGACCCAAACAGCTTTGCGCGAAAGCCAGCAGCAGTTACAGCTTGCTCTCCGTGTTGCGAAAATGGGGGTTTGGTATTGGGAGGTGGCAACGAATTTGATTACTTGGACTGCGGAAGCGGAGAGGGTTTTTGGGTTAGAAGCGGGTACTTTTGGGGGTTCGCTGTCGGCTTTTTTGGAGAGGCTGCATCCCGATGAGTTAGAACCTGTGAATCGGGCTCTCCAACGAGCTCTAGATGGGGAAGAGGTTTATCAAATTGAGTACCGAACTATTTTCCCAGATGGCACGATTCACTGGATTGAGGCTCAGGGGGATGTGTTGCGAGATTCAGGGGGGCTGCCTATTTCTATGATAGGTGTGGTGAGAGATGTTAGCGATCGCAAACGGGATCAAAAAGAGCAGGCTCGCTTATTATCAATTTTGGAAGCTACTTCGGATTTTGTGGGTACTGCTGACTCCAAGGGCCAGGTGCTTTATATGAATCGGGCCGCCAGAGAGATGGTGGGGCTGCCGCCAGAGGAAGCCATCGCGCACAGAAGCTTGAGTGACAACCATCCAGCATGGGTGAATCAGCTCATGTTCGGTGAAGCTTTACCGGAAACAATGCGATCGGGTAGTTGGCTGGGCGAGACAGCTATCTTAGGGAAAGATGGGCGGGAAGTTCCTGTTTCCCAACTGATTTTGGCCCATCGCTCGCCAGCGGGAGAACTTGAGTATTTCTCAACGATTGCACGGGATATTAGCGATCGCAAACAACAAGAAAATGCCCTACGCTTCATTGTTGAAGGGACTGTTTCTAAGACAGGTGGTGAGTTTTTCCGCGCTTGCGTAGAGCATCTGGCTGAAATTTGCCAAGTCAAGTATGCCTTCATTACGGAACTGGTAGATCGGACTTTTAGTAAGTTGAGAATGTTAGCACTCTGGACGGGGGAGGGGTTTGCGGAACCTTATGAATTTGACTTGGCAGGAACGCCCTGTGGCGTGGTGTTTCGGGAAACCTGGGGCGTTTTTCCCGATCGACTTATGGCGCGGTTTCCTGATGCCGATAGGCTGGCTACTTTGGGTTCTGAAAGTTATCTGGGTGTTGCGATCGTGGATTCCCAGGGTAGGGAAATCGGTAATCTGGGAATTCTCGATACTAAGCCGCTGACGGGCAATCTGAGTGTTGCTAAGTCTATTTTGCAGCTTTTTGCAGCGCGGGTGGGGGCGGAAATGGAGCGTCATGCTGTGGAGCTCAAACTTCAGGAGCAAGAGCAGTTTCTGAGAACTGTTTATGAAGGTGCAAATCAGCCGATATTTGCGATCGATGTTTTGCCGGATAATCAGTTTCGCTATGTGGGTTGGAATGCTGCGGCCGAAGCAGCATCGGGTATGCGCAGTCAGGATATTAGCGGCAAAACTCCCGAAGAAATTTATGGTGTGGAAGCTGGTGCTTTAGAGCGTCAACGCTTGGAAAAATGTTTGGCTTCAGAAAGGTCGGGCAGTTATGAAGAATGTCTCGTGTTTGAGGGGCAAAAGTCTTGGTGGGTGACTACTCACAATCCGGTTAAAGATAGTAATGGTAAGATTTATCGGTTGATTGGGACTACTTTTGATATCAGTCATCGCAAGGTTACTGAAGCGGCTCTGAGGGACTATGCTAACCGCCAAACTTTGCTAAATCAGTTGGTTAGTCAGATTCACAATTCCCTGGATTTGGATGCGGTAATTGCTACGACTATTCAGTCGATTCGAGATTTTATGGACATTGATAAGTGTGCTTTTGCTTGGTACAATTCAGACCCTGAATCTCCTATCTGGGAAGTGATTGAAGAAGCTCGACTCCCAGATATTGCTAGCGGTATAGGGTCTTATTCTCCTACTTTTGTTGGGCCTGTTGACCAATTGCTGCTCGACATGGAAATTATCCGTATTGACGATGTGGCACTGTATGAAGAAGAGGTGCACCGGGGGTTTCTGAATACTCTTAATTGTCAGTCAGAAATTCTGCTACCAGTCCGCACTCATTCGCAGCGGATGGGGGTGATTATCTGCTTGCATCACTGTCAGGTTCGTCCTTGGACGGATAGTGAAGTGGAACTGTTGAAGGCTGTCAGCGATCAATTGGCGATCGCGATCGATCAAGCGGAGTTGTATGCGGAAAGTCGCGCTAAAAGTCAGGATCTGCAACAAGCTCTGAAGGAACTGCAACGCACTCAATCTCAAATGGTGCAAGCTGAGAAGATGTCTAGTTTAGGCCAGTTGGTTGCGGGAATTGCTCATGAAATTAACAATCCAGTGAACTTTATTCACGGTAATGTAGTCCATGCAAGAGACTATACCCAAGATTTGCTGGATTTGCTGGCTTTGTACCAAGCAGAATACCCTCAACCGAGCGATGCGATCGCGGCGAAACTAGAAACCATGGACTTGAATTTTCTCTGCCTAGATTTACGCAAGTTGTTTAGTTCCATGAAGGTGGGAACGGAACGCATCCGCCAAATTGTCAAGTCCCTCCGTTTGTTTTCTCGCCTGGATGAATCGGAATTCAAGCCGGTTGATATTCACGATGGCCTTGAGAGTACGTTAATGATTTTGCAAAACCGCCTCAAGGCTAAACCGGGGCGTAGTGAAATTCAAATTGTCAAAAATTATGGCAATTTACCTGAAGTCGAGTGCTTTGCTGGACAATTGAATCAGGTATTCATGAATATTCTTACCAATGCGATCGATGCCTTGGAAGAACGAGACGAGGGGCGATCGCTCGCTGAGCAACAACAAGACCCCAGTACCATCTGTATCATAACAAGGATGAAATTACCTAACCATGTTTATATCCAAATTATCGATAACGGCATCGGCATTCCATCACCTATCAAAGAAAAGATTTTCGATCCATTTTTCACAACCAAACCAGTTGGCCAAGGCACGGGAATGGGGATGTCAATTAGTTACCAAATCATTATTGAAAAACACAAAGGCACCCTACAGTGCTTTTCCCACCCGGAAACCGGCACAGAATTTGCGATCCAAATTCCCATCTTGCAGCACCCTAGAGACAGCTATAATTAGCCAGTCGTCTTAAAAAAGTAGACATTTGTTCTAGCTAACTTGGTCTTGGATGCAACAGCTATCACTAATATCCCAGGGTAGGGTGGGTCAGATTAGCGTTTTTAAAAAAAATTGAGGGATTCTGCAACATAGTCACTTTCCGCAACTGTAACAGTCAAAGAATTAAATTTTAACAAACCTGCTTAAAATTGAGGGCGACCGCTATGAAAAATGATTCTAATTTCCGTTCTCTCCTCCCTAAATATGAATTAATAGAAAGAGTTTACAAGGGTTATAAAAGCGAAGTTTATCGAGGTTTGAGACGGGCAGATAGACAACCAGTTGTGATTAAAATATTACGACAAGAATACCCCACCTTCAGCGACTTATTGCACTTCCGCAACCAATATACCATCGGCCAAAATCTCGCAATAGTCGGCATTGTTCGTCCCTTGTGTTTAGAAAACTATCAGCACAGTTATGCCTTAGTTATGGAAGATTTTGGGGGCATTTCTCTGCGAGAATATGTCAAATTTTATCCCTTGGAGTTGGCAGAGTTTTTGACCGTAGCTGTGGAACTTGCGGACATCCTCCATTATCTTTATCAAAACCATGTCATCCACAAAGATATCAAACCAGCCAACATCCTGATTAATCCAGAAACTAAACAAGTCAAACTGATTGATTTTAGCATTGCATCCCTACTATCCAAAGAAATTTCTGAAATTAAAAATTCCCTAGTTTTGGAAGGAACAATTGCTTATATTTCTCCCGAACAAACTGGCAGAATGAATCGAGGCATAGACTACCGTAGCGATCTGTATTCTTTGGGAGTAACATTCTTTGAACTACTCGCTGGACACTTACCGTTTATTTCCGACGATTTCATGGAATTGGTACATTGTCATATTGCCAAAAATCCTCCACCATTAGGTGCTAGCGAGCAGATTCCTGCTGTGTTGTCCGATCTGGTGATGAAATTGATGGCAAAAAATGCCGAAGATCGTTATCAAAGTGCTTTGGGATTAAAGTATGACTTACAAAAGTGTCTCAAACAATGGCAAGAAACCGGGAAAATAGAGCAATTTGAACTGGGACAACGAGATATCTGCGATCGCTTCATTATTCCCGAAAAACTCTACGGGCGGGAAACCGAAGTTCAACAACTCTTAGAAGCCTTTGAAAGAGTCGCTAACCCCACTACCAAAAAAGAAGGAAGGGGAGTGGAACTTATGTTAGTGGCTGGTTTTTCTGGAATTGGCAAAACAGCCGTCATCAACGAAGTTCATAAACCCATAGTTCGGCAACGGGGCTATTTCATCAAAGGAAAATTCGACCAATTCAATCGCAACATACCCTTTAGTGCTTTTGTGCAAGCTTTTCGTAACTTAATGGGGCAACTGCTATCTGAATCAGATGCTCAAATTCCTGTCTGGAAAACCAAGATCCAGTCAGCATTAGGTGACAGTGCACAAGTCATTATTGATGTTATTCCCGAACTGGAAAGTATAATTGGCAAACAGCCATCAGTCCCAGAATTATCAGGAGTAGCCTCCCAAAACCGCTTTCATGTTTTATTTCATAATTTTTTGTCTTTATTCAGCACTAAAGACCATCCATTAGTAATCTTTTTGGATGACTTACAGTGGGTAGATTCCGCTTCACTAGATTTGATGAAACTCCTGATGAGTGAGTCTAAGAGTGGGTCTCTATTACTTATAGGAGCTTATCGAGACAATGAAGTTTCCCTAGCTCATCCTTTGATGTTGACCATAAATGAAATCAGTAAAACAGGGGCAACCATTAATACCATTACCTTAGCACCCCTCAGTCACCGTAGCTTGAATCAACTCGTGGCAGATACGCTGAATTGTAATCCTCATGCAGCCCAACCACTCACAGAACTACTCGCCCAAAAAACCAAAGGAAATCCGTTTTTTACTACCCAATTTTTTAAGGCATTATATCAGGATGGATTGATTACTTTTAACTCAAAAGCTGGATATTGGGAGTGCGACATCATCAAAGTCCGGGAGCAAGCATTGACAGAGGACGTAGTGGAGTTCATGGCACAACAGTTACAAAAGTTGTCCCCAGAAACCCAAGCCGTTTTAAAGCTAGCTGCTTGTATTGGCAATCAGTTCGATTTGAATACACTGGCGATCGTTTCCGAACAATCTGAAACTGCCACCGCGATCGCACTTTGGAAAGCACTGGAAGAAGGGCTAATTCTCCCCACCAGCGAAATGTACAAATTCTATCTGGATGACAGTCACTTTGTGCGGAACGCGGAACCTTCTACACTCATCTACAAATTCTTACACGATCGCGTCCAACAAGCCGCTTACTCTCTGATTCCTGAAGCACAAAAACAAATAACTCACCTCAAAATTGGGCAACTGTTGCTGAATCATGCATCCGGGGAAGAACAGGAAGCAAAACTGTTTGAAATTGTCAATCAACTGAATATCGGCAAAAGCCTGATCGCTGAGCCATCTGAGCAAACCCAACTCGCCCAACTCAATCTCCAAGCTACACAAAAAGCGCGATCGGCGACAGCATACACCGCCGGATTTCAGTATGCCACCACAGGCATCAGCTTGCTAGCTGTGGATCGGTGGACAGCTCAATACCAACTCACCCGACTACTTTACGAAGCTGCGACTGAAACTGCCTATCTCAGTGGTAACACAGAACAGGTAGCAGCATTCATACCAGTTATCTTAGAACACGCTAGAACCATTTTTGATACAGTCAAAGTTTATGAAATTCAAATTCAAGCAGCTCAAGCTCAACATAATTTTCTAGAAGCTGTACAGATTGCCATCAAGATTTTAGAGCCTCTGGGAACCAGTTTTCCACAGCAACCCAGCCAATCAGACATTGCACAAGCATTCGACATCACTAATTCCCTACTGGATGGAAGGCAACCACCAGACTTGATGGTCTTGCCTGAGATGACCGAACCGCATAAACTAGCTGCTATGCGCATTCTCTCAGGTGTTTCCGCTTCTGCCTTTGTGGCTGCTCCAGCACTTTTGCCATTTATTATCTTGGAGCAAGTGAATTTGTCGCTTCAATACGGCAATACCTCATTTTCTACTAAAGGCTATGCCTACTACGGACTGATGCTTTGTGGTGTGGCGGGAGATATTGATACTGGCTATCAGTTTGGACAACTGGCAATAGCGTTGCTGCAACAGCTTAATGCTAAAGAGCAGAAAGCTGCCACCTATGTCGGAGTTAATTGTAGTGTATTACATTGGAAAGAACCACTGCGGAATACTTTACCGTATTTTCGGGAAGGCTATCAAAGCGGGCTGGAAACGGGAGACTTAGAATCAGCTACAATTTGTGCATTTGGTTACGTCATGCACTCTTGGTTGGCGGGTGCAGAGCTGGGCGATCTTGGTCGGGAAAGTGCGGCTTTCAGCGTTCAACTCACTCAACTTAATCAAGCAGGTCTTTTGAGTCATTTAACCATTTTTCAGCAAGCAATTGTGAATTTAATGGGCGATTGCTCTGAACCATGGCAACTGAGAGGAAATGCCTTCAATCAAGAGCAAACATTGCCAGAAATTTACAAAGCCGGCGACCAAACTGCTCTTTGCTATTTCCATATTAGCAAACTGCTTCTGTGTTATCTGTTTGGCAAGTTAGAGCTGGCAGTAACAGTGGCGATCGCAGCGGAAAACCATCTCAGTGGTGCCACAGGACTGTTCGTAGTTCCCATCTTTCACACCTATGACTCTCTCGCCCACTTAGCTATATATTCCCACGTCTCGGAACTCGAACAACTACAAATTCTGCAACGAGTCACCCATAACCAAGAAAAGATGAAAAAGTGGGCGGATCATGCTCCGGTAAATCATCTGCACAAGTTTGATTTGGTGGAAGCAGAGCGGTATCGCATTCTGGGACAAAAGTTAGAGGCGATCGAATATTACGATCGCGCGATCGCCCTGGCAAAAGAACACCAATTTCTCAACGAAGAAGCCCTAGCCAACGAACTCTGCGCTAAATTTTACCTTGAATGGGGCAAGGAAAAAGTCGCCCAAACTTACATGACAGAAGCTTACTACTGCTACGCCCGCTGGGGAGCCAAAGCCAAAGTAGAAAACTTAGAAACCTGCTATCCCGAACTGCTCCAGCAGATATTATTGCAATCAACCCAAACCAGCTTGAATCTCCTAGCAACCCTCACCAGTATTAATCACTCATCAACCCAAGCCTCCAGCAGCAGCATTTCCGATACACTAGACTTTGCATCGGTGATCCAAGCCGCCCAAACCCTCTCCAGCGAAATCCAACTCAACGAACTGCTCAAACAACTAACTCAAATCATTCTGCAAAACGCCGGCGCTGACAAATGCGTATTAATCCTACCCCTAGACAAAATCTGGGTAGTGAGGGCCATATCAACCATTGAAGCTACAGAACTCTGCTCAGAAGCTTTGGAAAACAGCCCTGACGTTCCCATCCAACTGATTCAATATGTCCGGCGGACACAATCAGTCGTGGTTATCAATAACCTAGAAACCGATCTACCCGTCATTGACAACTACCTGATCCAATACCAGCCCAAAAGCATCCTCTGCTTGCCAATTCTCAACCAAGGAAACCTAGTCGGAATCCTTTACCTGAAAAATCAAAAAACCAAGGGCGTATTCACCAGATCGCGCCTGATGGTGATCGAGTTCCTCTGCACCCAAGCGGCTATTTCCTTAGAAAATGCGCGACTCTATCACCAGTCTCAAGCCTATGCCCAAGAGCTGGAACACTCTCAGCTCCAAGTTATCCAAAGCGAAAAAATGTCTGCCTTGGGCAATTTGGTAGCCGGTGTCGCCCACGAAATCAACAATCCAATTGGCTTCCTCGGCGGCAACATTCAACCAGCCCTCGATTACGTCCGTGACTTGTTTAGCATCATAGATCTTTACCAACAAAAGTATCCCGAACGGGATCTGGATATGGAAGCAGAAATTGACAACCTAGACCTTGACTACATTCGACAGGACTTACCCAAGCTGCTCGGTTCCATGCACGAAGGTGTGAAGCGAATTCGGGATATTAGCACCAGCTTGCGAACTTTCTCCCGTGCAGACACCGATCGCCCTGTGGCGTGCAATATTCATGATGGCATCGACAGCACTATCATGATTCTCAAGCATCGTCTCAAAGCTTCGGAAACTCGCCCTGAAATTCAAGTGATTAAAAATTACGGTATTTTGCCCCAAGTAGAATGCTATGTCGGTCAGTTAAATCAGGTGTTTATGAATTTGTTGGCTAATGCGATCGATGCGCTCGATGAGAGCAATCAAGGGCGGGCTTATGAGGAGATTCGATCTCGACCTAACCAAATCAGAATCACCACCGAATTATCAGCAGATCGACAAGCATTAATTCGCATTCAAGACAATGGTAAAGGGATGACTGAAGAGGTAAAACAAAAAATATTTGACCATTTATTTACTACGAAAGCGGTGGGTAAAGGTACAGGATTGGGATTAGCGATCGCCCGTCAAATTGTGGGGGAAAAGCATGGTGGAAAAATTACCGTTAATTCAGATCCTATGGAGGGTACAGAGTTTACGATCGCTATTCCTGTCACATCCTAACAGCTTTGTCAATAGTCAATAGTCAGTAGTGATGCCTAGCCCTGGGACCCTTCTACCCTTGGACGAAGCTGAGCCTCGTCATATCAATTTCTCTCTTCATCGTCCTGTATTCATTTCTCTGGGTTCTCTCTGTGTTCTCTGTGTTCTCTGCGGTTAAATCACCTGACGATCTAGCCGGAAACGATATCACTTATAATAACCGGCAGTTAAGGCGCTGTGGTCATTGCTCCTGGTCAGGACAAGGGAGGGGGGCAGCACTTCGCCGATCCAAGCGCATTGTCAACAATCAACCATCAAATCAGATAGTTACCAGAATTTATAGAATACTTTCCCTTAGTCCTGTTAGCAAAAAATATCGGATAAAATAGTTCTTAGCCATCGATCCTCTTAGCGATCGCACTTTGTATAATGCGATTGCTAAGAGTATTGATAGCTCTGCTCATGATATCATAAGACGGTGGAAGAGCAAAATAAAAATCTCAAATCAATCCCGATGGTAACTTAACTGCCACAAGTTTTTTCAAAAATTGCTTAAAAGTGAATATTTTCTGTGAATGACAAG
>Ga0209812_10001069_pt1 | contig 20820 bp, 16 predicted proteins | sample JI71714BDNA_FD_187502 | JGI IMG/M metagenome (GOLD analysis project Ga0209812, IMG submission 187502) | Wastewater effluent complex algal communities from Wisconsin, to seasonally profile nutrient transformation and Carbon sequestration -... | ecosystem: Engineered > WWTP > Effluent > Algae...
CAACACATTGCCATCAGCAAACAATTGTTTAGCCAGCTGTTCGCTAATAACGATAACCTCGGTATCAACATCGGTTTCTTCCAACCAACGGCCTTGTAACAAGGTTAAATCTAAAGTCTCGCGCATGTTAACGCTACCCAGCTGATAGGGCACCATGCCAATATTGGTAGTATCTTCTTTATCAATCACAAAGATATTGCCGTTCATGCCACCAAATAACAGTGGTGTTTGATTCATCCAGCTGGCGGATAGCACACCCGGTACAGCGCGGATAGCACCTAATTGCCGCGCCATTAAATCCCCCAGCGCTGGCTGGCTGCGTAGCTCAGGCAAGGTGGGTTTAATTGGCACCCGCAGTAACTCAGTTAAGCTTAATCCTGTTGGCTGATTGGCCAATTGCCTAGCTTGCCAAGCTAGCACCGCACTATTGGCAATTAAGGCTAGCGTTAATGCCAGTTGCACCAGCAACAGTACGGTAATCACTTTGCGGCGCAGTAACGACTTAATTAATAATGTAAAACTCATGCGCAACTCCCTAGGCTTTTAATTGCTGGTTTAGCGGGCTAAAAGAGGCGCGCCAGGCAGGGTAAAGAGTTACCAGATAACTGGCTAGCAAAGCCATGGCAAACATCAGCAGAATTAAGCTTGGTTGCCAGTTATTTAGTGCGGAGGTAGCTGGCAGCAATTGATTAATCAGTAATAACATTAGCAAGGCAAACAGCAGCGCTAAGACAAAGGCCAGCATGCCATTAACAAGTACATCAGTGAGTAATTGCCCTTGCAGCTGTAAGCGGCTTGCCCCCAAAGCACGGCGCAGACTAAATTCAAACTGGCTGGCCATATAGCGGTTTAACGATAAGTGGCTAGCGTTAAATAAACACACCAGTAAAAACAGCACCGATACCACAGCAAAGGCATCTAACTGGCGGTTACGCTCATTAAAGGCTTCGGCAATATCCAGCATATTATGCAGCAAGTTGCCATTTGGCCGTGGATGACGACCGGCTTCTTTTTCGCTGGCGACCAGGTTATCCATAAATTGCCGATAAGCAGCTTGCTGTGCTGGCGTATCCAGCTTGACCCAAAACTGCGCCTGATAGAACTCCCCTTCCCGGCCGTTAACCGCAAAGTTTTCGTTATAATTACGTGAGTCACGGCTTTGCGTGGTGCTATTGGATTTAATACCTAAGTTATAAGCCGTTTCCCAAGGTAAATAGATCTCCTCTACCGGGGTAATGGCTAAGCCATTGTTAACATCATACAGCTTTGGCAACATTTGCCAGTTATCCAGCACACCTACTATGGTGTATAGCTCGCCATCTAGCAGTAATTGCTGGCCTAACACATCGGTACGACCAAAAAACTTCAATGCGGCGTTGTAATGCAGAATCAGCTCCATCCGTGCTTCATTATCGGCCCAGGTTTGACCATGCAGAAAAGGCGCATTAAATAGCGTAAAAAAGTCTCGCTGAGTGACTCGGATGGTCACCGGTGTTGGGCCATGCTGGGTATTGGGTAAACGAGCATAGCCACCACTTTGAAACATACCCGCTTGCGCCGAAGGTATGGCCGAGTTACTTAGCTTTTGCACATCTTTATAACTTAACACCCGAAGTGGCGTAAGGCAGCTATCGCAGGCCTGCTGTACCGAATTAATACGTGGGAAAAACAGCATAGGGCTTTGCTCTGGCAAAGGATCGCGGTTCATCCAGTAATACAGAGTAGCATTACTAAAAAACACGCCTAAGCCAATGCTTAAAATCATCAGCGTTAGTGCATAAGGCAGTGGTGCCCGCTTAATATTGTGCAAGGATAATTTGAGATAATAGCTAAAATTACGCATCGTCTTTCCTTACTGATTAACAGCGCGCGCGGCCAGCGGCTGATAAACCGTCGCATCACTTAACATACCGTCAACAATTTGCACATGGCGGCCTGCACGGCGCGCCTGCTCAGGATCGTGCGTTACCATTAAGATGGTGCAGCCTTCACGGTTGAGTTGCTCCAATAATTCCATAACCTGACGCGCCATTAGGGAATCAAGGTTACCGGTAGGTTCGTCGGCGAGCAAAATACGCGGTGAGCCAGCCAGCGCGCGGGCAATTGCGACGCGCTGCTGCTGACCACCCGATAATTGCCCCGGTAAATAGCTGCGCCGCCCGGCCAACCCAACCCGCTCCAGGGCCTGCTCTACCCGTTGTTTGCGCTCAGCGCTACTAAAACCGCGATAACGCAGTGGCAATTCGATATTGTCGTAGATACTGAAATCTTTTATCAGGTTAAAGCTTTGAAAGATAAAACCAATTTTTTCATTACGTAGCGCCGACAAGGCGCTGTCTGTCATGCCGGTAACCGATTGCCCATCGAGCTGATAATCACCGCTGTCATAACTTTCTAAGGTGCCTAGAATATTTAAAAGCGTTGATTTCCCAGAGCCAGATGGCCCAGTCAGTGCCACAAATTCGCCTTCCGCAACACTGAGGTTAATATTGTGCAGCGCCTGCGTTTCAATCAGCTCAGTGCGAAATACTTTATTTAACTGCGTAATATGGATCATCTTGCTTCCCCGCTTAGTTTAAATTAACCCGTGCTTCGTCTTTGAATTCGGCCAGATTGGAGATGATCCATTGCTCACCTTCCACCGCCCCTGTTAACACCTCTACCCATTGCACCGATAAGGCGCCCAACTCTACCGGTTTTTTAATTGCCTGATTATCTACTACCTGATAGGCCACCCGACCGCCACCTGATGCAACAAAATCACCACGGGCAATTTTCAGCACATCTTGCTTATGCTCTAGCAATACCCGGGCACTGACCCGCTGACTTTGCCGTAAGCTTTGGGCTTCGCTATCTGCAAAACGCACGCGGGCACTGACCTGATTGTTGCGCACCTCTGGGGCGATATAACTAATTTGACCGCTTAGCTGCTGATTACCGACCGTGATCTCTACCGCCATACCAGGCAGCAAATCACGGGCATAACTCTCTGCTACCTGTAGCTCGGCTTCATAGCGGGATAAGTCAATCACGGTCAGCAACATTTGCCCAGCTAGCACATGGCTTTGCTGTTCAACCAGCCAGTTGCCCAGCTGTCCAGTTACGGGTGCGGTAATATCGAGCGCCTGTAATTTGCGAGATAATTCGGCCACCACTAAGCCTTGACGCTGAATATCCTGTAAACGCGATTGCTGCTCAAACGTCAGTTTATCTTTGGCCAGCTCTACTTTGCGGCGGGCATGATCAAACTCCAGCTCGGCCTGAGTTAAGCGATCTTGTGCCACATCAAAATCCAGTTTGCGGATCACGCCCATTTCAATCGATTGCTGGGCGCGTTGCAGCTCACGCCGTGCAGCCAGTAAATTGACCTGCGCGGTATTCATCACTTGCTCCATATCCAGTTGCTGCTCGCGCGCTTGTAAAGCAGAGCGTTCGGCATCTGCCTGTAACACGCTAAGTACGGCTTGTTGTTGTTGCAGCAAGCTTTCCAGCGCCGGGCTACTGATCCTGGCCAGTAATTCTCCTGCAATAACCGATTCACCCGGTTGCTTAAAAAATTCTATTTGCCCGGCTTCCTGGCTGTATAACGTGGGCGCATTTGCGGCCACAATGCGGCCTTGCACAGCAATATCACGAATTAAATCGCCGCGCTGTACTGTCGCCATTTGCACTTGCTGCCGCGGGATGACTAAGCCAGCATGGCTACCTGCCTGCTGCCACAAAAAGAAAGCAACGGCAATAACGACTAGGGGTATAAGCAATAACCCGCTGTAAAAGCGCCGCTTAGGTTTTGTAATTAGCCGATCCTGAGTGCTGGTACTTTGAATGCTGCCTGAGTTCATCTTTGTTGTCCGTTATTATTAACTTATCGCACTGGCTGTAATTAGCACTTTTAATACCAATATTTAAAGCATTGTTTTTTAATGTTATTTTTCAAAATAGGGTGTTATAGACGTTGTCCGCGGACACTTTAATTGTCCGCGAAATAGGCTGCGGACAGCTTTGAGCAGTTGTTGGTTCAACGGTGGCCTCATGCTAAACTGCAGTCGTTTTTATTTTGGAAATAACCTATGTATCAAGATGCTCCTCGCGCTGGTTTTGCCCGACGCCTGTCGGCCATTATTTATGATGTGCTGATTCTGTGTGCCATTGTTATGTTAGCTGCGGGTGTGGCTATGCTGTTTACTCAAATACTGGTGTGGAGTTCGCTGGTTTCTTTGCAGGGTTATACCGATCTGGCCGATTACCTTAATAGCAGTTGGCGGCGCTGGGTGCATTTCAGTTATTACGTAGCCGTAATTTTAGGCTTTTACAGCTACTTTTGGTGCAAAGCAGGGCAAACACTGGGGATGCGCGCTTGGCGTTTATTAGTGGTGACACAACAAGGCAAACCCTTGAGTTTTGGTCAGGCGATAGCCCGTGCCTTATTAGCTCTTGCTGGCATAGGGAATTTTTGGCTTTGGTTACGCTGGGGTAAAGGATTGGCGTTACAAGATCAACTCACCAATACCCAAATGATTGTGCTCACTAAAGAACAAAGTAAGATATTAAACCTGCATAAAACCGCGCGCTAAGCCATATTTCACTTTTTGCTTATACGCTTAAGCCCGTGCATTGCCTATGTGAAAGATCTTAAAAGCCTGCGGCAGAGCAGGCTGTTAAATCTCAATATTCGCTTATCGCACTAAACTCTTTTGCGCATAAAGTAGAGCGAAAGACCAATAAATAGCACGCTAGGGACGCCAGCTCCTGCAAGCGGCGGTAATTGGTACACTAACGCTAACGGGCCAAATACCTCGTTACTCATATAAAAACCAAAACCGGTTAAAATACCCAGCAATACCCGTGCTGCCATGGTGACACTGCGCAGTGGGCCGAAGATAAACGATAACGCCAACAAGAGCATTGCGGCAACCGTCAGCGGTTGCAAAACCTTACGCCAATAGGCCAATTCATAACGACTGGCTTCTTGACCGTTTTGTTTCAAATAATCCACATACTCATTTAGCCCTTTCAGTGACAGCATTTCCGGTTTAATACTCACCACACTGAGCTTATCGGGCGTAAGCGTTGAGCGCCAACGTTGCGCTGCCTGCGAGGAAGGTACAATTTGCTCAGCTCCGAACGATAATTCAGTAACGTCGGCTAAATTCCAGGCATCATCGCTGTATTTGGCGCTGGCTGCACGGGTCACCTTTGTTAAGGCCAGCGTCTGATCAAACTGGTAGATAATAATGTCTTTTAGATTTCCTAAATCGTCTACTTCTTTGATATTCACAAAGCTATCGCCATCCTTAGCCCAAACGCCCTGCCTGGCGGCAAATACATTACCGTCGGAAATGGCTTTGGTTCGCAATTCTCGGGCGGTTCTGTCGCTAATCGGCGCGCCCCATTCCGCCACTGCCATCATCACCAATACCATTAATACGGCCGATTTCATCACCGAGCTAATAATATTTAACCGCGACAAACCCGCCGCTTGCATCACGACCAATTCGCTACTACTGGCTAAAATACCTAAGCCAATTAAACCGCCAATGAGCGCCGCCATAGGAAAAAATAGCACCACATCGCCTGGCACACTGTATAGCGTAAATAACGCCGCATGTACCATATCGTAATAACCGCGGCCAATAGAGCGCATTTGATCAATAAACCGAAACATTGATGACAACGCCACTAAAACGCTCAATGTCATGGCGCTGGTGGTCAAAATAGTACGGCCAATATACACATCAAGAATTTTTAACATATTAGCGCCCTGCCAACCAAGCACGCAGTTTTTGTGCGCTTGCCCGATTTCGTAAAATCAAAATACATCCTACCGTAAGGCCAGAAATGTGTAGCCACCACATACCCCATTGCGGCGGAATTTTGCCATCCTCTATCGCAGAACGCGCAATAATTAATAAGGCATAATATCCCAAGTACAATAATAACGCGGGTAGCAAACGGCCAAATTTGCCTTGCCGCGGGTTTACTCTAGCCAAGGGTACAGCGATAAGCGTAAGGATGGGGATTGAAAGAGGAATGGCGATTCGCCAATGCCATTCTGCTGCAGCTTCAGCGCTATTTTCTTGTAACAAGGCAGGGGTGGCTAAACTGCTTAACTTACGCCGACGCTGCTCTGCTTGTTGTTCGCGAATTTGCATGTGATAACTGCCAAACTCCGTCACTTCATAGGCGGGCGACTGTGCATCGCCTGCGTAGCGGCGACCTTGCTTTAGCTGCAAGACTTGCGCGCCCGTTTGCGGATCTTCTACCACTGCCCCCCCTTCGGCATAGACAATAGCATGACCCAAATCACCCTCTTTTCCGCTGCTTTGCGCAACAAACACCTTGGCTAATTGCCCACCGGAGCGGCTGACTTCCTGTACAAAAATTACGGCTTTTTCATTAGAGGTATGTTGAAAACGCCCGGGCACGAAGGAAAACAATCCCGCATCTGATTCAGCACGTTCTAATAATTGATATTCGCGCTCTGTTGCCCAAGGGCTTAGATATAAAGTCACTGCACCCGCTAACAGCGCCATAATGATCGACAGCAATAACGTAAGTCGAGTGACATACCATTCACTGACCCCAGTAGCATGTAACACCGTCATTTCACTGTCGGCGTAAACGCGACCATAAGCCACTAAAATACCTAAAAAGGCACTTAAGGGTAAAATAATCACGGCAAGTTGTGGCATCTTTAACGCCACAATACTCATCACTAATTGTCCGGGAATTTCTCCCTCAGAGGCATCGGCCAAAATTTTCACAAAACGCTGGCTGATGATAATGGTGGTTAAAATAACAAAGACAGCGAGCTGAGCGCGAAACACTTCACCAATCAGATAACGAAAAATAATCAAAATGCCCCCTAAAAACCTGTCTTTTCACTGGAAAGCTGGTGAATTTTCAGTAAACTTGGTATTTTCATATACTATTATCGGGCAAAGCAGCTAAAAATCCGAGCTTTTTTAATCAATCGCGGTAAAATTGCCCAACTACTTTGTCGCTACGGGTCGTCTATAATTTCTTAAGGCCAATAGTAGCACAGCCTCTTAGAATCAGGAGTAACCATGGAGTTCAGCGTAAAGAGCGGAAGTCCCGAAAAACAACGTAGCGCCTGTATCGTTGTGGGCGTTTACGAACCACGTCGTCTTTCCGCCGTTGCCGAGCAATTAGACAAAATTAGCGAGGGGTATATCAGTAATTTACTGCGCCGAGGTGACCTAGAAGGGAAACCAGGCCAAATGTTACTGTTACACCATGTGCCCAATGTGCTGAGCGAGCGGGTATTGCTGGTAGGCTGTGGTAAAGAGCGCGAATTAGACGAGCGTCAATATCGCCAGATCATTGCGAAAACCATCAGCACCTTAAATGAAACGGGTTCGATGGAAGCCGTGTGTTTCTTGTCTGAATTACACGTAAAAGGTCGCGATACCTATTGGAAAGTGCGCCATGCGGTAGAAACCACGCAAGATTGCTTATACGTTTTCGATAAGCTGAAAAGCAAAAAAGACGAAACCCGTCGCCCACTGCGTAAAATGGTCTTTAACGTACCCACCCGCCGCGATCTCACTATAGGCGAACGTGCGGTAGAGCATGGCCTCGCTATTGCAGCTGGCGTAAAACACTGTAAAGACGTTGGCAACATGCCACCGAATATCTGTACCCCTGCTTACCTCGCGGAGCAAGCAAAAGCTTTAACAGCCTTGTCTGAGAAAGTCAGTGTTGAGGTGTTGGGCGTCCCCGAAATGTCAGCGCTAGGCATGAATTCCTACCTCGCGGTCGGTCGTGGCTCGGTTAACCAACCAACGATGTCAGTCATCAAATACCAAGGCGCTAACGATGACAGCGCCCCGGTAGTATTAGTCGGTAAAGGCTTAACCTTCGATTCTGGCGGTATCAGCTTAAAGCCGGGCGATGGCATGGACGAAATGAAGTTTGATATGTGTGGCGCAGCCTCCGTATTCGGTACTATGCATGCAGTGATCAATTTACAACTGCCCATAAACATTGTGGCCATTTTAGCCGCCGCAGAGAATATGCCAGATGCCAACGCCTATCGCCCAGGTGATATTTTAACCACCATGTCGGGGCAAACTGTTGAAGTATTGAATACAGACGCAGAAGGCCGCTTAGTCTTATGTGATGCCTTAACCTATGTAGAGCGCTTTGATCCTGAATTGGTGATTGATGTTGCCACCTTAACCGGTGCCTGTGTTATCGCCTTGGGTAAACATGCGTCAGGATTACTCAGCAATCATAATCCGTTAGCACACGAAATTTTAAGCGCGTCTGAGCAAAGTGGCGATCGGGCCTGGCGTTTACCGCTGTGGGACGAATATCAAGATCAGCTTGAAAGCCCCTTTGCCGATTTCAGTAATTTAGGAGGCCGTGCAGCTGGCACCATTACTGCAGCGTGTTTCTTATCGCGCTTTACTCGAAAATACAACTGGGCCCACTTGGATATTGCCGGCACAGCATGGCGCAGTGGCGGAAAAGATAAGGGCTCAACCGGACGGCCCGTGGCGCTGTTAACCCAGTTCCTGATCAATCGCACAGGTAATAATCAGGATCATTAATGAGCGTGACCTTTTATGTACTAGCAGAGCCACAGGGCACTGCTAGTGACATGACGTCTGCGGATGCAGGCACCCACAATGAGCTGTCGCCTGCGCCAGCTCATTTTGCTTTTGCCTGCCAGCTGTGTGCCGACTTGTATCGTGCCAAACAACGGGTTTTTGTGTATACCACTAACCAACAACAAGCCGAGTTAATCGATGACTTGCTGTGGCAATGTGATCCCGATAGCTTTGTGCCGCACAACCTCAGCGGCGAAGGCCCGGCGCGCGGCGCGCCAATAGAAATTGGTTGGCAAGCGCCACGCCAAAGCCGCCAAGTACTGATTAATCTCACCGACAACATGCCAGAGTTTGCCCGGCGTTTTGCCAGTGTTATCGAATTTGTTCCCGCAGAAGCCGCGCTCAAAGCACAGGCGCGGGAACGTTATAAGCAATATCGTCAAGCCGGTATCACCCCCGAAACCGTGACAATCGGCTGAATTTACAGGTGTCTCTGATGGAAAAAACCTTCAACCCCAGCGAAATCGAACAGGCCATGTATCAGGCTTGGGAAAGCAAAGGCTATTTTAAACCGAATGGCGATAATCGCCCCGGTAATAATTATTGCATTATGATCCCGCCGCCAAATGTGACTGGCAGCTTACATATGGGCCATGCCTTTCAACAAACCATTATGGATGCGCTAACCCGCTATCAGCGGATGCAGGGCAAAAATGCCTTATGGCAAGTCGGTACCGATCACGCTGGTATTGCCACCCAAATGGTGGTTGAACGTAAACTGGCACAAGAAGGCTTACCCGGTCGCCATCAACTAGGTCGCGATGCCTTTATTGAAAAAATTTGGGAATGGAAAGCCGAATCTGGCGGCACCATCACCGAGCAAATGCGCCGGTTAGGCAACTCGGTAGACTGGGATCGTGAACGCTTTACTATGGATGAAGGTCTGTCGAATGCTGTGCAAGAAGTGTTTGTGCGCCTCTATGAAGACGACTTAATTTACCGCGGCAAGCGCTTGGTAAACTGGGATCCGAAGCTGCACACGGCCATTTCCGATCTGGAAGTTGAAAACAAAGATCAAAAAGGCAAATTCTGGCATTTACGCTATCCCTTAGCCGATGGCGTAACCACAGCGGATGGTAAAAATTATCTGGTCGTGGCAACAACCCGCCCTGAAACTATGTTAGGTGATACCGCCGTAGCCGTAAACCCAGCGGATGAGCGTTATCAAGCCCTAATCGGCAAAGAAATTATGCTGCCGCTGGTTAATCGCCGTATCCCAATTATCGCTGATGAACATGCCGATATGGAAAAAGGCAGCGGCTGCGTAAAAATTACTCCAGCGCACGATTTTAACGATTACGAAGTCGGTAAGCGCCATCAGTTACCAATGATCAACGTGCTGACCCCTGATGCCACTGTGCGCAGCGAAGGCGAATGCTTCTTTACCAACGGTGAGCTCAACAGCAGCTTAACGGCAGCTATCCCGCAAGCGTATCAAGGGCTGGATCGCTACGAAGCGCGCAAAGCCATTGTAGCCGCCTTTGATGCAGCAGGTTTGCTGGAAAATATTGAAGAAATTAACAATACCCTGCCCTTTGGCGATCGCAGCGGTGTGGTGATTGAGCCAATGCTTACCGATCAATGGTATGTGCGGGTAGCACCACTGGCTAAAACCGCCACCGAAGCGGTAGAAAACGGCGATATCCAATTTGTGCCAAAGCAGTACGAGAATATGTACTACAGCTGGATGCGCGATATTCAAGATTGGTGTATCTCGCGCCAATTATGGTGGGGCCATCGTATTCCAGCCTGGTACGACGCCAACGGCAAGGTTTATGTGGGCCGCAATGAAGCCGAAGTACGGGCAAAATACGCCTTAGCCGACACGGTAACGCTAAGCCAGGATAATGATGTTTTAGATACCTGGTTTAGCTCGGCACTTTGGACCTTCTCCACCTTAGGCTGGCCAGAAGAAACGGAAGATTTGAAAAACTTCCACCCCACCGATGTGTTAGTCACTGGCTTTGACATCATCTTCTTCTGGGTGGCCCGGATGATCATGATGACCATGCACTTTATTAAAGATGCCGATGGTAAGCCACAGGTGCCCTTTAAAACGGTGTATGTGACGGGCCTGATTCGCGATGAAAATGGCGATAAGATGTCTAAATCGAAAGGCAATGTGATCGATCCGCTGGATATGATTGATGGTATTAGCCTGGAAGACTTACTGGCCAAGCGCACCAGCAATATGATGCAGCCGCAATTGGCCAAGCAAATTGCCGATCGCACCACTAAGCAATTCCCAGAGGGGATCCCAAGTAGCGGTACCGATGCCGTGCGCTTTACCCTAGCAGCACTAGCCTCAACCGGCCGTGATATTAACTGGGATATGAAGCGCTTAGAAGGCTATCGGAATTTCTGTAACAAGCTATGGAATGCCAGCCGCTATGTGCTGATGAACACTGAAGAAAAAGATTGCGGCTTTGGCAGTAACGATAAAGTGCTGTCACTGGCCGATAAATGGATTTTGGCGCAGTACCAACATACGGTGAAACAAGTACGACATTACTTTGATACTTACCGTTTTGATCTAGCCGCAACCGCGCTGTATGAATTCACTTGGAACCAGTTCTGCGATTGGTATTTAGAACTCACTAAGCCCGTATTGTTTAAAGGCAGCGAAGCCGAGCAGCGTGGTACGCGTCATACGCTGATTACCGTTCTAGAAAGCCTACTGCGCTTAATGCACCCGATAATGCCGTATATGACAGAAAGCATTTGGCAATCGGTAAAACCGCTAGCAGGCATAAACGGCAATAGCATTATGCTGGCGGCTTACCCTGAGTACCAAAGCGAGTTGGTGGATGAAACCGCGCTGGCCGATTTAGAATGGCTAAAAGCGGTGATCACCGCCATTCGTAATGTACGCGGCGAAATGAATATTGCGCCAAGTAAGCCACTTAATGTGCTATTGCGCAATCTTAATGCCGAAGAATCACGCCGCTTAGCCGAAAACCGTAACTTCTTGATGGTGATGGCGAAGCTAGAAACCTTGGACGTTCTCGCTACAGACGCCAAAGCACCGGCCAGCGCGACGCAGTTAATCGGCAGTATGGATCTGTTGATCCCTATGGCCGGCTTAATTGACAAAGAAGCCGAGCTTAGCCGCATCGCTAAGCAATTGGAAAAAACCCAGCAAGAGCTAGCCCGCGTTGCTGGCAAGCTTAGTAACGAAGGTTTTGTGGCAAAAGCACCGGAAGCGGTATTGGAAAAAGAACGCGCCAAGCAAGCGGAACTTGAGCAAGCCGTTACCAAGTTACAGGCACAGCAAGCAGAAATCGCGGCGTTGTAAACGTCCGCGCAACACACTAAGTGCTGGCAAACGCCTATCAATAAAGGGGGTTGTTAGCGCTAAGTCGCGCGTGTTTTACCTGATCCGAGAAAGTCACAGCCTTTACGTATCGACACCCCGTCATTAGTCGGCTAATTACGGGTTTTTTGTTAATAAATTCAATTGTGAAAACGCGTTTTTTTGCTATGATGCAACCGTTTGCCTGAGTAAAGAACAGGCAAGCACTACGCCCGTTTTTTAGTATACCGCTTAGGTAACATAAAAGGCTTTTCGCGTAGACATTCACACCGTTGAGTTGTCAAATCTGCTGCAACGGTTTTGTTAGCTTTTTTCCGGTTTACCGGACTTTTATACGAGAATAAAAACCATGTCAGCAGATGAAACCTTAGGGAGTTTGGCCGAGCCTGTTGCTGCGGCGGCCGAAGCGGCCGCGCTTGCTGCCCCCTCAGCACTTAGTTTAATCCCACCTTTAGTTGTACTTGTTTTTGCTATCTGGCTTAAAAGACCCATCTTGGCACTGGTGCTCGGCGCTGTTGCCGGATTACTGTTATTAAGTCCTACTGAATCGTTAGGTAACTTTTCTGAAATTGCCGTAAATGTTATGCAGGACGAAACCATTGGCTGGTTAATTCTAGTTTGTGGTGGTTTTGGTGCCTTAATAGGACTGTTAATTCACACGGGCGGTGCTGTTGCGTTTGGACGTTTTGGCGCTGAAAAAGCCAAAGGGCCACGATCCTCCATGTTTATGACCTTTATAATGGGTTGTATCATTTTTGTTGATGATTACCTAAACGCCCTATCGGTGGGCGAGGCCATGAAACGGGTCACGGATAAGTTTAAAGTGTCTCGGCAAAAATTAGCCTATATCGTTGATTCTACCGCTGCCCCTATATGCGTATTAGTGCCTATTTCAACTTGGGCGGTATTCTTCGGGGGGTTGTTAGAAGATAACGATATCGCCGACAAAGGCAAAGGCGTCGCCGTGTATATCGAAGCGATCCCCTATATGCTTTATCCGATTTTAGCCGTTATTGTGGTAATGCTGGTTACGCTAAAATTACTACCCGATATTGGCCCAATGAAAAAAGCCGAGTTAGCAACTCAGCAAGGGAATCCTATCGAGTGTGAACTGGCCGATCAACCCAGCGATGGCAAACGGATGTTGCATCATGCCTCTGAAGAAATGCCTTATCATACCAGCGACGATTATGCCGTAAGCTCAATTGAAGAAGAATTTGAGAGCAGTAATAAGCAAGGTAAAGTGCATAACTTTATGGTGCCCATGCTGTCTCTAATTGTTTTTACCGTATTATTGGGTGATTCACTCAGTGAGCCAGACGTATTAAAAGGTGTTATTGCGGCCTTAGTCTTCTCCATAATCTACTATGGTGTACAAAAGCTGATGTCATTGTCTGAGATGATGGACGTGATGATGAATGGCTTCAAAACCATGTTACCGGCCATTAGTACCGTTATAGCGGCCTTTATTTTTAAAGATGTCTGCGATAAGTTGGGTTTACCCTTATTTATCATAGAAAATTTAGCTCCGTATATGACGGCGCAAATGCTTCCCGCTCTGGTGTTTTTAGCGATGGCATTGCTGGCGTTTGCAACAGGATCTAGCTGGGGTATTTTTGCCGTCTCAATTCCTATTGTGATGCCATTAGCTACCGCTGTAGACGCCAATATCCCGCTGGTAATTGGTGCATTGCTGTCAGCGAGTTCCTTTGGTAGCCAAGCCTGTTTCTACAGTGATTCTACGGTATTGGCGGCACAAGGGTCAGGGTGTGATTTAATGAGTCATGCCTTAACACAGTTCCCGTATGCGCTAATTGCTGCCGTGATTGCGTTCTTTGGATTTGTGTTTATCGCCTAAGGCGCCATTATGTCGATACACTGATCTACTAACGGGGCTGAAGCCCCGTTAGTAGATTTAAAGAACGCCTTAATATCCGAGCGAATCGTTATAAACTGCGGTAAATATCCAGCACCCCGTTAATCACAAACTGCACCGCGATCACCGATAAAATTAAACCAAATAAACGGGTAATAATTTCTTTGCCCGTTTCGCCTAAATAACGCACCAAGACATGCGCATAAATCATCGCTAAGTAGCAGGTAAAGGTGGTGATACCAATAGCCAAAAACACCGTAATAAAATGCCACAACGATTGTGCTTCACTTGTTAAGATCATCACCGTGGCAATAGCGCCTGGACCGGCAATAAAAGGGATCGCTAACGGGATAATCGACACATCTTTAGCAATTTTACCATCAGGGTGTGGCTCTTTACCGGTTGCCTCTTCACCATCATCTAAGCCTTTTTGCATCATGCTCATGGCGATACCAAATAAGATGAGTCCCCCAGCAATACGGAACGCTTCTAAGGTGATGCCAAACACCTTAAAGATAAAACTCCCCAATAAACCAAATACTAAAAAAATACCCGCAGACACCAGCGTTGACCGTTTCGCCGCACGTTTTCGCTGCTGTGTAGTCGCATTAGGCAATAAAGATACAAAAATAAACGCCGTCGTCAGTGGGTTTACCACCACAAATAATGCCGTAATCGCAATTAGCCAATAATCAATTAGCAAGGTAACAGACATTTTTACTCCCTTTATTCCATGTTAAGACAGGCTATTCTACCGCTATTTTCACCATAAATACCCAGTGATCATAAACACAATAGCATCGTATCAAGAGTGCGATGTTAAAACCTTGACCCAAGATAAAAATAGTCGTAACCCGTACACTTTACCCGTCATAAATTTGCTAAAATTGCTGACAATTTAATCATTTAAGGAATCCACTATGCCCGTAAGTTCGCAACATAAAGTGTATTTGCCCGCAGTGGCACGCGATAATCAATATGTATTAGCTGAGTTTGTCCTCAGTGATGAGCTCGTTGCCCGGTTTCCTGCAGCATCAGACGCACCTTATCAAGCACTGTATCAAGACTTAGCACAAAAGCTGTTTGAGTTAACCGATCAATTTGGCCTGCGCAATGTGCATTTTATTGCTAATGATAAAACACCCGTTGTGCGTTTTCACCAAGAAGCCTATGTGCTGCAAACCGCTGAGCAAATTCTGTTTTTATACAATCCTAGCTATCATGAAGCGCATCATAGCTTTTTTGATGCTACAGTTCGGGCACGTAAAATCTCCTTACTCTTTTTAGCCACCGAGCAGCCACTGCGCTCTAATGCTGCCAGCTTCCATCAACAGGTAACAGCTTTACTTACCGAATTTAAAAATCGTTTAGCCTTGGCCGATTTACAGATTAAAGTACGGGATCACCAGCACCTTACTTACGATCTTTTTGCTAAAGCCAAAGGTAATAAAGAAAGCTACGGCTTTAAGCTGCGCTCAATTGCTGCGCGCTATAAAGCTCGTAATTGCGAATTACCCAAGCACAGTGCGTTAACCTATGTGATTGTGAATTTGCCGCTGAGCCGCCGCTTAAAAGAACAGGTCGCGATTGATCTACAAAGCAATGCCCCTTACTCACCACTGTATCAACATGTCTCCGATCAGTTTGTTAGCGCTTGCCAGCAAGAAAAACTCAAACATTTAGCCGTATTGGCTAACGGTTTATTGCCTTTGGTGCGCAACAGCCAATACGATAAAAGCAGCCATGGCAAAGAACTGCAAATGATTGGTTTTGATCATAGTATTGAAAACGGCCAACTTATTAGCGATTTACAAGGTGATAAGCTGGTAGAAATGATGCAGCTGGTGATCTTTGCCACACCGGCCGATCAAACCGATATGGGCTACGGCCGTTTTATGAATGAAGTAGAGAGCGCGCTGCGCCGCTTTGCGAAAGCCGTGAATCTGCAACCAGAACGCGATGATTTAACCGTGCGCTTCCATCAGCATATTAGTTATCATAACTAACGGCTGTGATAACAGACTAGGCCGACATGTTAGCATGCCGGCCTATGTTTACAGCATCTCCTGCCGCCGCCACAGCCAATTACTATGGCGTCTTAGGTGTTTACTTGCCAAAATAATCTTTAAGTAATAGCGCTAAAAAATAGAACAAGGTCATAGTAGTAACACAAGCCACTTTTTCTTTTGTTGTTTTATATTTCCTTGAAAAAAGTAAAAAAAACACGGCAAAAAATAGAGCAGCAACAATATTTAAAATAATACTATTTAAACTGAGTGTCATATACTTTCTCCACTGCCGGATATCAGTCGTGCTGAGCAAGTAATAAAGGCCTTTGCAGTTAATCTTTAAGATTAAATGCAAGCGACCACAAAGCAATAACCGTTGACTGTTAGCACAGGAAACCGGCTTTATCGTTGCATGGTTTACTGTCCTGCACCTTTGTGTTCTGCCGGAGCGACGAACTCGGCAGTTAGATACCGTACCGTCATATCATCGTGTATCGCATACAGAAAATTTTCATACAGCACACTTTTTGGCACTGGACCATATTGTCTGGAATCTCGGCTTTGGTTAGTGTTATCCCCTAACACAAAATACTCATCCGCGGCGAGTTGCAGCTTACGGTACTCTCTTTGACACTGCGCAGCGTTTTCAAATCGAAAACCCACCCAATTATTTACCTGCTGATAGGCAATATCATTAACGTATACCAAACCGTCGCAGATGGTGATCTGATCTCCCGGTACGCCATGAATTCTCTTTATCATACTCTTACCATCAATTTCCGCTCTTACCATCAAACCAGGCTGAAATGAAAGCGCAAAGTTCCGGCCAATAACCAGATCTCCTTTTGTTAGCAAAGGCCAGGCAGAACCTGAACCTAATATATTGCCAAGGACATAACCGATAGCCCCGGTAACCATGAAGGTAACCAGCAGCAGAATCGCAGAGATATAATAGCCAATACCAGCCAAAATATTTTTGCGTATGACAAAAATAACGCCCTGTCCGATAAGTAAAAATATTCCCAAGTAGAAGCAGGTTTGCAGGCTCTCGTAACTATCCCCCAGTTGAAATAGCCGCAGCGCAATAAGATACGAAATCCAGATAACCAGATTTACTAAGAAAAAGCACAATGGCTTCTTGGCCCAGTGCGACCTGTACTCGGAAAACTGGCTCCTATACGGTGACAAGTTTATCGTCCTTAGTTCACTAAATGTTCAACTGATAACGACTGCACTCTTTCTTCAGTAGTCATCGCTAATAACTTTACAAAAAAACCATAGAAAATCGGCAAGGAAGCTATTACAAAACCACTACCTATTGCATCCAACGAAGCCAGATGGCTTGCTAAAGCTATCGACCCAATCAACGATAAAAAAGCCCGGCCATTACAGCAGAGCGCCCAAATACAGAAAAAACTTGTATTGCTTGACGATACTGAACTTCGTTGCACGTCTTATCATTAGTTAACAATATAGAAAAAGCCTGCCTAACCCGTTTCAATGAGGTAGAAGCAAACATCATACTTATTGCCATTAGCACTACCCACAGAATAGAGGGTACGTCTACGAATACACTGACGTCACCGGAAAGTAATGTCGCATGTAGTGTAATTACTAAAATTACAAGGATTCCTAACCAAAACATTTATCCTCCACATTTGTTTCTTGTAATTTGATAAAAAATGCCGAAGCTTCTCACAGTTAAAAAACTAAAAATATGTACATTTCTCAGTCATGCGGTCTATTTCAACAGTAACTAAGCCCGCTTATATTAAAGTCTTCAAATAACTACTTGCAGTGATAGCCAAAAGGCGAAACAGAAGCGATACCAAGCTCACAGTTCCAGTTAGCCAAAGCCTGAAACACACAAAACAGAATACTCAATGCAATAAAAATAAGAGCTACAATACCTAGAAATTTTTTCATAATGCCTCATGCGAAGACCAATAACGTGTAAAAAGATAGTATTAGAAACGCTAATTTACAGGTGTTCGACTGCTATTGTGAGTCTCGATAGAGCCTTGGTATGTTTACAAGTAAACAAATTTAACAATGAGATGTAAACTACATACTCATTTTTGTGAACGCAATAGATTGTTATATTCTATTTAGCTATAAAAATATGCATATTTTGGAATTGATTTTTTTTTGGGGGGGGTAATAAATTCAATCACTTAGCCTTAGCGTAAAAGACCAAGAAATAAAATAACTAAAAACTGTTTGCTGAAAAAACCAACAGACTCTTGCTAATATTGCAGCATTAGCTGAAGAGTAAACAGGCAAAAAGTAACCTTACGGACTTAACCGCTGTTAGTTGGCGGTAACAGCGGTGACTTTTGTTAACTTACTCCTTACACCTTATTCAGTGCTGCAAGCGCCACTCCTCACGGGCAGCATAGAGCACCGGTACTATAAAGATGCTCAGTAGCACAAACAGCATGCCGCCGAGTGTCGGTATCGCCATTGGGATCATTAAGTCTGCACCGCGGCCAGTGGCGCTGAGTACCGGTAACAGTGCCAGTATCGTGGTGGCGGAGGTCATTAAACAGGGGCGAATGCGTTTGGCTGCCGCCGCACACACTAACTCGCGCACTTCAGCACGGCTGCTTGCTGGCCGGGCAGCAAATTGCTGTTTCAGGTACGTCGCCATTACGATACCATCGTCGACAGCAATACCAAATAAGGCTAAAAACCCAACCCAGACCGCGATACTCAGGTTATAGCTTTGCAGATTAAACAGCTCACGCAGATTGGCGCCAAACCACTGGCTGTTTAAAAAGTCCGGTTGTGCGAACGCATCCAGCGCGATAAAACCGCCCGCCCAGGCAATGGCAATGCTGCTAAAAATCATCAGCGCGGTACTGACCTGCTTAAACTGTAAATACAGCAACATAAACACCAAGGTCAGCGCCAGCGGCACCAACCAACTTAGTGTCGCCGCGGCACGTTGCTGTTGCTGGTAACTGCCGGCAAACTGATAACTGACGCCGGCCGGCAATGTCAGCTCACTGGTACTCACCAGTTGCTGTATATAAGCCTCGACCTGCGCGACCGCTTCAACATCGGCGATACCCCGCGCTGCACCAAAAGTAATGTAGGCGGTTAAAAAGCTATTTTCCGAGCGGATCATCTGCGGGCCGCGCTCGTAGCGGATCTCTGCCAGTTCAATTAACGGCACACTATAGCCGGCGGGCGTCGCTACCAGTACTTGTGCTATCGCCTCCACGCTATCGCGCTGTTCGCGTTGATAACGCACCCGAATGGGATAACGCTCGCGCCCCTCGACGGTGCGACCGGCATCCATCCCGGCTAGGGCAGTACTTAAGCTTTGTTGTACTTGTTGCATACTTAGACCATGCCGGGCGATTTGCTGCCGATTGGGCGTGATAATTAAATACGGCTGGCCTACCACCCGTTCGGCATTTACGGTGAGTGGCGAAATGGCTGGGGCGTCACGCAATGCTGCCTCAAACGCCAGTGCAACCTGCTCCAGCGTGGCTAAATCCGGCGCCTGTAGCTTAATGCCCATCGCCGCGCGCATACCGGTTTGCAGCATCAGTAACCGGGTTTCTATCGGCTGCAGCTTAGGTGCAGAGGTGACGCCGGGCAACTGCGCCGCTTGCACGATTTCCTGCCAGATATCATCCGGACTTTTGATATGCTCACGCCACTGCCGATAAGGCCTGCCGCGCGGGTCAATAATCAGTTCACCCTGACTGTCGCGCACAAAGCTGTCGGTTTGCCGGTCATATTTAAAATACAATCGCTTGCCCCGGGCATCGGTTTTATATTCGCTATGATATTGGATCAGCGTTTCAATCATCGATAACGGCGCCGGATCCAGCGCACTGTCGGCACGGCCAATTTTACCCACCACCGTTTTCACTTCCGGGATAGTAGCAATCGCCTGATCCTGCTGCTGTAAAATACTGAGCGCTTCACTGATAGCGGCATGCGGCATCACCGTCGGCATCAGTAAAAAAGCGCCTTCATCCAGCGCTGGCATAAACTCGCGGCTTAATCCCGGAAAACGCTGTGCTAGGTGACTGTCGGCGTTAACACCCGGGATCACCTTGGCCGCTCCTAGCCAAATCGAAAGTCCGGTTAACACCACCAATAGTGGCAACAGCAAAAACGCTAGCTTAAAGCGCAGGCAGAGCCGCAACAGCGGCAGATAAAGCCGCCAGAATAGCCAGAATGCTGCGAGCACCAGCAATAATAAGCTACTGACAAATAACAGGTTATGCCAGAAGCCAGCACTCGGTCCCAGCGGTAGCCATAGCTGAGATAACCAAACTAATACGCTCAACAAAAGTACCATCATTAACACACCATGGGCTCGGCGTAGCAGCATAGTGGGTATCCCTTGCAGGCGCACAGGTAACAGGGTATGGCATTTTTGCGCTAACAGCGCGCGTAGCCGCGTAGGCTCTGCCGCAAACAGCCAGTACAACACCACAGGCAGCAAGGTTACCGCTAGTAATACTGCGGCCAACAGTACAAAGGTTTTGGTATAGGCCAGCGGGCCAAATAATTTACCCTCGGCGCCCGTCATGGCAAACACGGGTAAAAAGCTAATCACGGTCGTACTGATGGCGGTGAGTAACGCAGGCCCGAGCTCGCGCCCGGCTTGCTGGATCGCCAAAGCCACATTAAAGCGCTGTGCCTGTTCCGACGCACCTTGCTGCGTCTGCAACGCATTCTCTTTTTGCTGCAGCGCTCCGTCTTCTTGCTGCAACGCACCGTCTAATTGCTGCAGCGCAGCTTGCCGTTGCTGCAACAGATTCTCGGTAAAGATAATGCCCAGATCGACAATGGTACCAATGGCAATCGCAATCCCGGCTAAGGCAACAATATTCGCTTCCACCCCAAAGTAACGCATCAGGATAAAGCTGACCAACACGGTCACGGGCAGCATTAAACTCACCGCCAGCGCCGCTCTGAACTGCCACAGCACCACCAGCACAACCAGGGTGGTCAGTAAAA
>Ga0209812_10001076_pt1 | contig 20697 bp, 12 predicted proteins | sample JI71714BDNA_FD_187502 | JGI IMG/M metagenome (GOLD analysis project Ga0209812, IMG submission 187502) | Wastewater effluent complex algal communities from Wisconsin, to seasonally profile nutrient transformation and Carbon sequestration -... | ecosystem: Engineered > WWTP > Effluent > Algae...
CACTGCATGTAAGATAGTTAATTTTTGTTGCTCAATACTGGCCAATACCCCATTTATCCCTAAGGTATTTACAGACAACAAATGTACTGATGCCCCCGTTAGCAAGGCACCAAAAATATCTCGCACAGCCCCAATTACGCTGGCAGAGTACAACATAGATAAGCGATCAGCAGGATGGATATGGATCGAATTTACATATTGCATCACATCATGTAACAAACCACGTTGGTTTTGTACCACGCCTTTTGGTTGCCCAGTGCTCCCCGACGTATACAAAATATATGCAATCGATTGCGGCCCACCCAACATGCGCGTCGGCAAAAACGTCTCAAAAGCTGCATCAGCCACGCTAGGCATGTTGGCGTTAAACAACGTGTCAAGCACCAGTATTTGGCAGGTTTCTGGTGCAATATCTTGACAAAGGCGTAAATTGGCCTGATCAGTTATGATCCATTGCGCTGTGCTTTGCAGCACAATATCGCGGTTGCGCTGTAACGGAAAGCGCGTGTCCAGTGGCACATAAGGTATCCCTAACGCTAAACAAGCAAGCATTGCCGCAGGCACCGCAACTGTATGTGGCAAAAACAACGCTATCGGCGTTGAAACTGAAACTGAAATTGAAGTTGAAGATACCAGCGCAGCAGCAATCGTTAATACACGCCGATGTAACGCCTCATAACATAAAGTTTCAACACCATCAGACACGGCAATGCGTTCACCAAACTGCGTCACACACTGTAAAAAACGCTGATACACCCCCGCGTCAAGCAACGTAACTGGCAAGGCATCAAATGCAATATGCACCGGCCCTTGATAATCTAATGGCTTTACCATGACACTCCTATAAGGTCAATTAAATGGCGCAAGTGGCCGCCGAGCCGCATTTACCATAGCCAAAATGTTTGCTGCAGAAACGTGTAAGGGCAAAGCACAACCAGGGCTTACAATATAGCATTTATTCTGCAAACGAAGGCGCTGGTTGATCACCGCCTGCGCCACATCATCCTCACCTGAGCGCAGTAATAAAGCATCTGGCGCCAAAGTGCCCGCCAGCTTTTTAAAATGTGTTTGTTGATAGGCAAATTCTTGCGCATCAACATGATCACAATGTAATGGTATTGATAACGCGTTAAAAAGTGCCATATGTGTTTGTGTGCCATGCAAATGCAACATACTAAATGGCATCTGCTCAATGGCCTTAATACACGCTAAATCGGCTGGTAACGCCAACGCAGCATACGTCTCTGGCGAAAGCATATGCGATGTAGCATGTTGCGACACAAAAAATATGCCATCAACACCAATAGCTTTACACTCTGCAATTAGCGCTAACGTATTCGATAATAAAATTTGTAACCCAGCTTGCAATAACGCGGGCTCTTGGTGTTGTGTGGCCAGCACCAAGGGCAATCCTGCCTGTTGCACTGCCTGAAAAAACGGGTTAAAAATCGTAACCAATAAAGGCACATGTGGTGGTAAATTTGCCTTTGCTAAACGTGCCGCTTGCAAAATATTACCCGTAAAACCTTGCCAAACATCACGTTCACGTAATAAAGCCCAATGTGGAAACGCCGTTATGTTCTGCTTAACAATTTGGCGGCGTCCCAAATAATCATTGTTCCAGCAATCAGTTAAACCCTGATCAATCGATTGCCATGTAGAAGCAGGCGTTAGCTTAGCAAAATCAAAATCGTAGCGTTGCTGTTCAGCAACCGTTGCAGCAGCAAAGTCTGCCACAGTTTGATCAATTTCAGGCTTATGTTGCCACGCGGCAACAGGACTTATCGATAATGACTCACCGGCTAAACAGCTTTGCATTAACTCACGGTAACGCATTCTCATTCCTTAAACGCTTTTACCCTTTAGAGGCATTATGTTTTATATCAAACTCTTCAAGTGCTTTCTCAAGATTACCTGTAGCGCCAATCCACTGCCAAAACGCAGCAAAATCTGTTTTAGCATGCTCTAACCGTACCTGCATAACATGGCTTTTGTTTGCTAAAAAATGCGAAATGTTACTGTTAACCGTATGGCAATAATCTAACGCCACAGCCATAGGGTTACTGCTTTCAGGCAACCCCATCAATATACCTGCGCCACGATAAGCTTTAATAATGCCACCATCGTAACGCTTTACAAAACTCTGCGCAGTGGCAACCTCATTACGCGTTAAATGCACATAATAGGCATTGTCGCCATATGCCGCCTCTAACCGCCCTAATAACCACGATAAGCGATTATCGGCCTCAATATGCGCGGCTGGGTAATTAAAACGCTCTAAACCAAGCAATTTCGTGCGAGTTTCATGGCCTGCAGAAAAATTGTCACTGTGCGCAGCGGCTTTTATAAAGGTCGTTGAGCCACAACGCCCAGTACACAACACAAAAACATTCATGCATTTTACCTTTATCACGGGTTTTCAGATAAAAAAACACCCCATACTACTAAGCCATGGGGTGTTTAAACAACATCTTAATTACTCTATATCCATCCGAGTAATTAAGCAGTAACCATCAATTTTCTGATCAGTATCCACTTCAAACCGCACACGGCGGCTAGCAAATTGTGCAACTTGCGTGGCTTCAAACATTTTTTCGGCTATTTCTTTGTTTTGTATAGAGCCATCGCACGCAAAGGTTAAATGGCTACCCGATTTGGTGCCACGGCAAGCGCCATTGGTAGGACCGCGCACATCGCGATCAATTTTCACCATGCACTGGCCAAATTTAGTGGCATCTAGCAACGTCTCCTGCACCACACTCGACGGTAACGCAACTAATTCGGCTTGGGCAGCGCCCGTGGCTAGCAAACAGGCCATTGTTAACACTATTTTTTTCATGGTGATCCTTATTTATTCTACGTTAGCCGTGTTGTTAAACACATTGGCGGGTATTTTCCAAAACAGATGGCGTTTACGCGTTTTAATTTCAGTAAAAGTCACCAGCACAGTGCACGGCGCAGTAATGCTGCCAGTGGTGTAATAATCGTCTTGCCAAGTGCCTATTGGGCAAGTACCTGCCACAGCACGCGCAATGTCAAACCCTGCGCTAGCTTGCACAAATAACGTGAGGGTATCGTTTTCATTCACCTGCTGAACGCCATCACGATCAATAACCCCCTCGCCCGATAGCGATACCGTTACCGCGTATACCTGCGGTGGCGGCACTAAAGAGTGATATTGCGCATATAAGCGAACATTACTGCCAGGCACAGTGTAACTGGCACCGGGTAAGTATTGCGTACCTGTACCATCAGGCTCGGTATTCCAGCCTAAAAAGGTAAACCCCTCTAACGCCATCACAACGCTGTCGGGTAAGGTTAGGGTTACACCACTAGAAAAGCTATTACCGATTATCGGTGCGGTTACACCACGGTTTCCATTATTATCAAAGGTAATATACACCGGTGCGGTGGCCGCATATTGGTAAGCGCCTATATCTGGCTGGCCTGAGCGGCTAAAACCACGCTGATCTAAATCGGGGTATTCTGTGCTAAATTCCCCCGTACCAATTGCAGGACTCGCCTCATTTAACGCCATGGTTGCCGTTGAACCACCATTAAACGCTAAAGGCTGCAATAGAGGATCAAGCATAATAAGGTTAGTTTGGCTCTCAACCTCAGCAACCGATTTTAAGCCAACAATACTGTTGCGATAACGCACTTTGCTTACATTATAGTAAGACACATCTGCCGAGTTAGGATCAAACGCTGCACTGTTACCATAAACAATACTGTTAATAATTACCAGCTCGTCGGTAAATCCTTCAAACAAAATACCGCCGCCTAAACCAGCACTGCTGTTACCATACACTGTACTATTCACCAAGGTTAAGGCAGTAGATACTGAAATTGCCCCGCCATAGGCGTAAGCGCTTGGGCTGCTTACCACGTTTTGATTAGCCGTAAAGGTAGAGTTTTCAATATACCCCCGGCCAATATCAATACCCCCCCCATAAATTTGCGAAAAGCTGTCGGCACGCGATGCTAAATTGTTATCAATAGTGCAATTTCGCATAATTAAATCGCCGGCAAGCACCGCCCCTGCTCTACCTACACCATTTGATACCGCCCGATTATTGGTAAAGCGACAATTTTCCAGTATTAATAATGACGCAGAATAAATAGCCCCACCATAAGCATTGCCCGCAACCACGTTGCCGTTTCGTACGGTAACATTTTTTATTAATACGCCGTCTAGGTTAGAGGCTATTTCAAACACACGGCCATTTTCTGATTGCGGCACCGCCATGGCTTCAATAATAGTCTCTGGTGCGCTAACACCTACAATAGCTAAATTTTTATCAATATACACATTACGGGCAATATAACGCTCCGCCGCCAAGCTTAAAATATCATAGGGTAATGCGGCTTCAATAGCGGCGGCCAGGGTACTAAACTGGCCAGCACTGCCAACAGTAATGGCATTTCGAAATTGGAGGGTTAAATTAGTAAAGGTATTGTTGCTGTTGGCGCTGGCATTATTACTAATAAATGCACTGTCGTTAAACGTTAAGGTTACATCATTTATCGAATTCGCTTGGTCATTTAATAACGCTGCACCGCTAAGCTGTAACACTAACGTGTTTTCGGCATTAAGTCGTAGTTGTGCGGTTAAGCCATTAGCGAGATTAGAAATAACCACTTTATTTGTTGCAATAAAGTCTTCGCCAATTGCGCCACTAAACCCGTCGTTCTCAAATTGATTGTGCGTAAAGGTTAAAGTAGTACTAACGCGCCCATCATTGGTTAAATCTTCTAGCAATAACCTTGCTGAGGCGTTTACCGCTGGGCCTGCAATGGTAACCGTAGGATACGGGAAATAAAAACCCCGCCATTCTGTCTCTGGGGGAGTATCTTGGCGAGTATAATTATAGTATTCGTTAAAAAAACACGACGTGCGCGTTTCAATAACCCACTCACCATAACAACGATATAAGTACCACGTTTCATTTTCATCTATCTTACGATAAGCCTGCACACCATCCATGATCTCCCAAGCATCATAAGTACCGTTTGCTTCCTCTTTACCTGCGCCGGTTACGTTATAACTAGCTAACGCCGTTTTCGCCCATAACAACAAGAGCAATAATAAAAAGTTTAAAACTGGTTTAGACAACCGCATAACGCACTCCTTAATAACCTTTTTGCATTATGGCGGTGTATGCTCAACAATAATAGTTTTTTAACAGTAATATAAAAATCTGTTTAACATGCCGAGCGGTTGGGTTTGCTGTTACTCTATATCCATCCGGGTAATTAAGCAGTAACCATCAATTTTCTGATCAGTATCCACTTCAAACCGCACACGGCGGTTAGCAAATTGTGCAACTTGCGTGGCTTCAAACATTTTTCGGTCATTTCTTTGTTTTGTAGTGAGCCATCGCACGCAAAGGTTAAATAGCTACTCGATTTGGTACCACAGACAGTGACATAGTAAACATGGGCGAAAGCCAACCATTACAATCCTTGTCAGGAAAGATAGAAAATGAAGAAATATAATTATAATCAAAAGTACAAAGCGTACCCGCGGCACAACATACTCGTTACAATTCCACTGTCATAAAGTCTACACATTAAAATAAGCCTAGTAGTGACATACAAAATAGGCTCAGTTACGCAGGGTGAGACAAGGCGTGTTAGGGCGTTTTGCTGGGGATTGCAGGCCTCATAAAACACAACAATGCATGCCGTTTAGCATATTCAGCTTTATAGCGCTGCATACAATACTTCTTATACTCGGTATCAGTGTGCTGCTTTGAATTACTGTGCCAATCTAGCGCCAACACGAGTAATGCATCATGTTCTATAATCGCTTCTTTGCCATAATAAGCAGCAATACGCGCCTTATATTCCATATCGCCACGGGTCAGTACTTCATCAAACGGACCAATATCGTGTAATACCTGCGCACAAAACAAGCTGGTCATAGGCCCATGCCCTTCAAAGCAGCCTACATTTTCTGGCCGTAAGCGGCCGTCGGCACTTACCCGAATATGCCTACTGTAAACCGCTTTTCCGCCACGCGCATTAAGCTCGGCTATTTGTAGGCCAAGCTTTTCAGGGTGCGCCCAATCATCGGCATCATGTACTACAAAATACGCAAAGTGTTGCACCTGTTTTAACGCAGTATTGCGGCAAGCATAAGGCCCTTTATTGGTTTCGTGGCGCACAATAGTGGTTGGTACGTGTGCATTTACCTGTAAATATTGGCTAACGGGTACGGTGCTCGCATCATCCACAATAACAATGTGCACATTAGAATAATTTTGTGCCGCTATCGAATTATAAGCATACTGCAACGTAGCCTGCGCATTAAACGCTGCGATCATCACCACACAGCAGCCTTCATCGGTAACATGGGGTAATGAGGGCACTGTTAACCGTGCTAAAAAGTGACTCGCGCGCACGGTATTTAAGCAAACCGTGGCGATGCCTTGTCTATTCCAAAGTGTATTTAGGGTGTTTACCATGGTTTGCGCAGGATCACTAAAAGGACTAGACAGTTGCAATACGGTTAGCGCATGTTGCCATAATAGCTGCTCTGTACCCACCAAGCTGGGGATCCATTCTTGTTGTAACAGACCAAAAAGGTTTACTGGCAACCGTAAATTAGCGTTTATAAATAACAATGCTAACTTACGTAAATGATCTTTCGATAGCACCGCGCTGCCCAATTCCGCAACGCTTTGCACAACATGATCCTGTTGTAATGGGTAATGCACTCGCTCAAATGCTGCAAGCAAGGTGTCTAACCACCGATTTTGCAGTTTTACATCCATTTTCAACTGCATAAAGGCTAACAATAAAGGTATTGCTTGATGCTCATGCCGCGAAATAGCCTGTAATGTGTCCAAATAATGTTGCTGCACCGCATTAAGTTTACTGGAAAAAGGAGGCGGTAATTGCTGGTAAGCCGATGCATCAATTGGCAATAAACACGCAGCTAAAGCAATGTAACGGCTATTGTCCAGTGCTGTTAAATAAGGTAAATAAGGCAGTAATAGCGCCGCCTGTCCAATCTCCAGTAAGGGAGCAACAACATCACAAAAACAGGTTGCTAAGGCGTGTTCATTAACTGGCAACCGTAAGGCCTGTATTAGGCGTACCCCAATACGAAGTGTCGGAGGCGCACTGAGCATTACATAACGGTTAAGTTCAGCTATTGCTAAATCGCAATGCAGCATTGTCGATATGCCAAAAAATAATGGATGATCGGTTACTAAGTAAGGCTGCACCGCTGTTGCAAACGCATGTAATTCTGGGCTGTTACAGGCTTCTTGTGAGGTTAATAACGCCTGCAAAACCGCATTACTTAAACTCGTGTAATAGTGGTCTGAAAACAATACATTCGCACCGGTTTCATGTAATGCCCCAGCATGTAAAAAGTGGTGTGCCGTAAAATAGGGTTTATTGCTAGGGTGCTCAGCTTGTTGCAATGCATGGTAAAACGCTAAGGCTGCTGGCGGTAATACATTGGCTATCGGCTTGCTAGTTGCTAAGGCGGCGTTAGCGCCCCAAGGCGCATGTTGTTGTAAAAAATCATTATGATTTGTTGGATTTGCCCGCGTTTCTAAATACAAGGTATCATTTCAGGGCTGTGATACTGGCAAGTCGGTTAACCAATGCTCTGGCCGAGCAATAGCCACTAATGGTACTGCCTGTTGTTTTAACTGCGCCGCCACTTGTAAATCGGCCATACCTGTTTGGCAAAATGCGGCTAACGACACCGTTAGCCGTGCAGTATAGGCGGCCAACGTGCCTGTTCCCAACACAGACACCGGCATATCACAGAGTAAACGTCTAGCAAAATGCACATTAAAACGCTGAAAAAAACTGCGCGGATACTGCGGATAAATAGCGCCATGCGCCCCCACTACTGCCTGCCGATGATACTGTTCAATTTTTTGTATTAAGGTAGCGACATAGTTTGCCGGATACGCAATATCATCATCAACGGTAAAAAAGTAGCTATTGGGATCGCATTGTGTAAGCGCAAAAAATTTACCGTTGTCGCGCAAATCACCATATTGCTGGCTAGTAAACAGCGTGATCTTAGGATCCTTCACGCACAGTGGTATTTCGTCAAAGTTATTTAAAAATAAAAATAAACGATCAACTTGCGGCAAAATAGCTGGTAACACACGTTCGAGCAGAGGTAAACGACTAGGTACCGTGGCCATCCCAGCATAAACCGGTATGGTTGCTAATGGAGTACAAGGCACCTTGGCATTTGCATAAAACACGGGATCGCTTGGGTATAAAAATGGCAATGAAATATGCTGTAAACACTGGCTAATGTTAAATGCGACTAATCCTTTACTAACCGGATCGGTTAGCGCATTAAAACAGCTTAACGCTTGCTCCCACTGCTGGGCATTAAATAACCGCCACCCTTCGGCCAGCAACAACCGGTTATCCATTCGCCCTCTTATTAATGTTTTACACCTTATTACCGGTGCCGCTATTAAACAATGGTTAGCTATTGTGATGCAACCCATACTATCGCACAACGCCTGTTAACGGCCGTAAGTATCTTATTCTAAGGCCGCTTTACCCGCGTTTATCTCTAACTCTGGCCAACTGCGCACAAGCTCAAAAGAAATGGCTAGGCTCGCCCACACATGTAAAAGCAAGGTTGTTATATAAAAAGTGAGAGGAAAATAATGCTTTATCCTGTCGTCGATGCTAAATGCGAAGCAGTTTATGGGTGATGAAATCGTCGATTTATACAGTCGGCGCTGGGAAATCGAAATGGGTTTGCCATAGTGCATTTTGCTCCTTGAGATTTCTGCCAGTAAACTTGGTGTAACCATGCTTTTAGGGATAATCGGCTGTAACACATCAGCAATGTTCATATCTATCTTAGTGATGTTATCCTCACACTGCCGAAAACAGTATTTGAACCGGTAGTTTTTAAGGATATAGATTTCGCTGGTTTAAACTCTATTTGCTCACTTACTTCTTTTACTTATATGTGCAAGGTATGGCAGCAACATACAAGTTTTTATCATTAATATCATGGATAACAACAACGCGGGGGAGCTCTGGAGTAATGCAAGATCAGCGTGATTTGGTGGTTTTCTTAGTGGCCACTGCCTAAGAAGTCACCGGCTCAAATTCAATCAGTTACTCAGCCTCATTTAAGTATTCACCATCGCCTTTATTCGCCTTAATGCTAAGGCTAAAATTTTAATACTGATAAAAATTGTAAAGCTCGAACAACCAAAATAACTTCTGCCTTACTGAACATCAGCAACACTACAAAGCGTAGTTGCAGTTATGCTTACGTTAAGATTGGAAAGTAAAGCTGGCGTTACGTTCTCGCAATACACGAAGCATAGTTTACCCAATTAAGTAGTAGTTGGTTGCTATTGACGGTTAAGTTAGGCAAAGTCGAATAAAACACACCAGCTTAGGGAAGGGAGTCTGCCATTCCTTGCAAGCTGCCAAGCACCGCAACGTTATCAAGCAAAGGGGTACAGAACATAATTGCACAGGCTTGCAGTGTAGCGCTAACAATATATAGAGTAATTTATTTGCATGCATGCATGCATGATATAAGCCAAGTAAAGCAACAAAAATCGTGCTATAAGTGCAAAAAAACACCGGCGAACCCTTCAAAAAATAAAAGCTCGGCGTCTCCGTAAAGCATTATATGAATATTGACATTTGAGGCTTTTTTACAATAAAAACGAAAATGAACCTTGCAAAGTTTAATACATAAAATACTCAATGAATTTAAAGAATACACAATTATAACTAACTTAAATCTATAAATTTTTAAATCTAGCTAACATTACTACCAGTCATAAATAAAAAAACACTATCAAAATTACTAAAAAAATTAGAATTATCTTTATATACTGCATATGTCATTGCCGCCGCCCCTTCAAACTTCATATTAATATTTTTGAAAAACAGCATCGAGTTTGAAATAGATTCCTCATCAATTTGCGTATAATAATCAACCAATGATAGAACATGGTTCTTAGAAAATTCTGGGAAAAACTTTACACTTGCACCATCAGCTAAAGTAGAATCATAACTTGGTTTAAAACCGGAATTAAAACTGTGAAGCTTAGCATGCGTCAATGGTTCAACACTTATTATTGAAACATTGCTTAAATACGCTTTTAATACTCTAGAAACTGGGACTAAAAGACTACCAATCCCAAGCGGTATTACTACCGCTATATTGCCATTAATTTCATTGTGTTTAATAAATTCGATTAGTTCGTATGCTAAAGATGAATTTCCAACAAAAACATCATCTGTTACGCCATCTTGGAAGTAGTACCCTTCGTCATTTTTACTAAAATCTATTGCTAACGCTTTTGAATCTTCATAACTATTTCCGCAAACTTCGACATCACCACCAAGTTCACGGATTTTATCAACCTTCAAAGACGGAGCTGTTTTAGGAACAAAAATCTTTGATGATAGACCAATATTTTTTGAACAAATAGCGCATGACATTCCAAAACTTCCACTACTCGCAGCTACTATGCCTTTCAAATTAGGAAAGCGATTTTTGGCCGTAGTAATAGAATTGTAAGCACCCCTTATTTTAAAGGCACCCACATTGTTTTTTGTATCATCAACAAAAAAAACGTTACAACTCGGATCAATTATATGATCAGCTTGAAAAAAAACAGCTTTAAATAAACTAAAATCAAGGCTATAAAAAAAAGACTCACAAATATCGATAAAGACTTTATTAACAATATGTTTTTTTCTAAGGGAGTTCTTATAAATCATTTTTAAAACCTATTACTTTAGAAGCTTTATATAATCAACAAACTCATCAAATCTTACTTGGTTCAATAAATCTCTAGCCAACCGTGCTTCTGCATCCATGAAAGCTATACCCAGCTTTCGATCCCATTCTTTAGTAAATTTTTTATAGGAACCAGGTCTAGGAGTAAACTCATTGAAAATAAGGCCTCGTGATGAAATATTAAAGTCAATTCTCAAAAAAGGCACAGGTATTTTTTTTGATATAGACTCTGCAAGTTCATAGTATTCTTCAGGTACATTTTTGATGAAAGAACTATTTTTTGAATCTATTACTGGTCCTGCAAAAGTGATATTACCTTGCCTATCAAACCAAGAATCAGCTGTATTAGGTGATCTCTCAATAATTCTGGCTATTTCACACTTTCCATAAAAACATAAAAAATTGTAATTAGCTGGTATAAAATTAGCATTTTCATCAGCTGATTTAATAAGTTCCTCAGTGATCCAACTGTTATTATTAAGTGACTTATTTTTAATATAATATTCAATTCGCTCATATAAATCATCAAAACTACTAAGGTACTCCGACGTATAAACATCAAAAAAACAACTACTTGAATATAACAAAAAAACACCAATACTAGCAGAGCCATATAAAGGCTTTATACATATGGGAAAATTCAAACTTCTTATAAATTCATAGCCTTTGTATGGACCTGTTGTTGCAGGTGCAGCAAAGCCAAGGTTCTTTATAAAATTATAAGAATTAAGTTTGTGATCTAATTTCCACTCCCAATTTGCATCAACCGATGATTCAATTCGTTTTCTAGATCTGATAGACAACAACTCAGAAAAGGTGCCACAACTTGAATTAGGTATTACTCTGGATTTAGTAACAAAAAATTCATCTATATCAGATGCTGATAAACAAGATACAAAATTTTTGCAATCAGTGATATCGATCTTTTTATTATAAACTGCACCTTTTAACTTCAATTGAACTTTTGCAGTTAATTCCATGAAGGCATTGTACAGTTCAGAGTACTCTTGTAAACATTCATCAACACTAACTTCTTTAATGTCAAGTTTCAAAACTAAGTCTTTTATTTTATTTATACTCACAGTAAAACCTTAATGGTAAGTTAAATTTTTCCCATAAAATCATTAAACTCATTCTTCTGAGTCTCGCTTAGGAAACTTAATGAGAGCCCTGAAGAAAGTTCTTTGCTAAAAAGTGATACAACTTCTTTCTTAAATTCATCCTTTAGTGAATTGCACAGCTTTCCATAAGTATAAATAAATGAGAAAAATTTCTTTTGCGAAAAAACATCTATTAACTCTTTAGATTTTATAAATCTTTTAACATGATTCTTAGCTTCAATAAAAGAGTGTATTTGCTCGAATGATTTTATAGAACGCCTGTAGTCTGTTGTTGATCCTATTCGTTCATATCTATAATTATAGATTGCGTCTTTAGCAATATTAACTTTATTAGCTAGTGCATGAGTTACAAAAGAAAAACAAAAATCCTCTGAGAGATATATACTTGGTATAGTAATGCTATTAGATTTAATAAAATTTGCATTATAAATTCTATACCATATATTTGAGAAATAATTTTGCTTGTATAGCTGAAGTCTGTCCATCGCTTTTTCAATATCAAAATTTCTAGCGTTCAGCTTTATTAACTTAGGAACTTCATCTTCGTATCTTATAAACGAATCAGAGGTTACTATATCACATGACTGATCTGCAGATGCCTCAAATAGCTTTTCAAAAAAATCATAGTTAATCCAGTCATCTGAATCAACAAAACCTAGATATTTCCCAGAAGAATACGCCATACCTACATTTCTAGGTGTTCCCGGATTACCACTTGCAAATTTATTTTTAATAACAACAATCCGATTGTCTCTAATCGCTAGTTTATCAATTAGCACACCAGTTGAATCAGTTGAACCATCATCGATTATAATAATTTCAATGTTTGATAATGTTTGTTGAGTAATGCTGGTGATACAATTATCAATAAATTTTTCGACATTGTGTGCTGGAACTATAACTGACACGCAAGGTTGTTTTTCATATCTATGGTTAAAAAAATCCTGGTAATGATCCTTTTTACAACTAATTGAGTGTTCATAAAGTGTACTCATGAGTTTCTTAGTGTAATCAGAAAAAATAGAGAAATCATTGATACTATTGTAATACCTACCGATAAAGCACGCAGCTACATCCTTGAAATAAGCAGATAGGTCCTCTTTAATAAATCGACTGTTATAATTAAAATCACCAATGACTTTATTCATCACAATGGGCAAAAATTTATCTTGTAAACCTTTTAAATTTATAAAGTCAATAACGCTCTGATATGCTAAATACATTTCGAAAGCACCTAGGCCTTTACGTCTATCAACAGTTGATCCTGGTCTGTCAAATTGGTAATGATAGAATTTCTCTTCTACTGACACTAGTTTATTCGCAAGCATTAAAGCTTTAAAAGCAAAGGGTGAGTCTGCTGAAGTTTTAAATTCACCAAAACGAATTCCATTTTCTTGTATAAAATCATTCCGATAAATTCTAAACCAAACTATCGTAAAATGAATACTTTTAAAAAGTTCATTGCGTTCGGGTTGGCCGTTGTATGGATCATAGTATCTGTGAGTTACATTTGTCTCAATTGTTTGGCCGTCACTGGTTTCTCGATAAAACCCGCCTGCACTACAAATATCTGCATCTTCAATTTGAGCTTTATCAAACAACGTTTTTAACATATCAGCATCAATATAGTCATCAGCATCAACAAATGATATATACTTACCTTTAGCAATACATAAAGCTTGATTTCTTGGCGTACCAGAATTGCCACTAGGCTTACTATTAATGATAAGCTTTAATCTAGTATCTAATTTTGAATATCTATTCAAAATATTTAATGTATTATCTGTAGAACCATCATCAATAACAATTATTTCAATATCGGTTAAACTTTGGCCTAGAACAGATTCTATACAACGCTCTATGTAGCTTTCAACATTATGACATGGAATTATAACTGATACACTTGGTTGATTTTTTTTAACAACTGTACTAGGCAACTCAAATTTAGATGGTGATTGTATTTTTTTCACACAGTAGTTGACATTAAATTCTACAAATTTCGAGAGTGCACTATTTTCTCTTTGAAAAAATGTGTACAAATCCAAAGCTTCTTGGTAATTTCCTGAAAGAAAAAGACTATTTGCATCCTTTAAAACAGACATTATGATATTCCTGACATCGAATTAATACTTAGAATTGCGCAACCCTTTTCATTTTTCAAATACTCAAGTGAATGATTAAGAAAACGTTTGCTGCAAATCTCAACCCACTTAATTACTATTGCTTTTTCCTCTTCTCTTTCATAGTCATCCATTAATATCGTGAAGGAATGATTTACTAAATGATTCAAAATACACGGCAGTGCTGGAAATCTCGCATTTTTATTTGTTGAACCCGGTGGGCCATCCACTAACAATAGAATATTAGCTTTTCGACCTTTAAAAATTTTAGCTAACTCTACTAATTTATCTTCACAGTTGTAATAAAGATATTCGCTACCATCCTTGTAAGTATAATCAACCAATGGGGCATAAACTAAATCAACCAAGTCGTCAACTTTGTTGTTTTTTAATGCTTCTAAGGTTTTTACATAATATTGGCTATTGTGTTCGAATGTAACAATACGTGACGGAAGATCATTAAAACCTGCCGTAGAAACCGCCAGTGAAGTATTATTGTTTATTTTTTCTAGTAGTGGCTGAGTATAATTTTGTTGCTTTGCTTTTAACGCTTTTGCCATTAATACTGTGGATGTACCACTACCAAACTCGATGATTACATCGTAGTTATTGGCATCGATTAAACCTGTAATATACAAACCGATGTCTGGGCTTATGGGCCAACCATGGAAATTAAGGGGTTTTATACCTTTCTCTAAATAGTTATTAATACCCATAAAGGCTTCTATTTGCTTGGCATTGTTTTCAACTTTAGTGTTAATGTGGTTTTTTATATTCCCTACCGCCTTAGTTAAATCTTGTGTTTGCATTTCAACCAATTTTTTTAACTTTTTGTCCAGTAACTCTTCTAACTGTGATGTATGTTCAGCTTGCGTTAGGCTTTCATTAGCTGAGGTTAACTCTTGTTGTACTTTAGCTAATTCAGTTTTCAACTCACCTATTCGATTATCACTGTGTTTTTGCAGCTGGTTAAATTTGTCGGTTAATTCTGAGTTTAATTTTTTTACTGCATCATATTCTTTATTAAGTTCGATATGTTTCGTATTGGCTTCTGCTAAAGCCTCAGCGGCTTGCTGTTTTTCAGTAGCCGCGTGTTGCTTATCCGTTTCTGCTTGTTGTTTAGCGAGTTCTAGCTGCTTGGTTAGCTCGGCCTGTTTAGCGGTGGCTTGCGCTAACGCCTCTGCCGCTTGCTGTTTTTCAGTAGCAGCGGATTGCTTTTGAGTTTCCGCTTGTTGCTTTGCGTGTTCTAGCTGCTTGGTTAGCTCGGCCTGTTTAGCCGTAGCTTGTGCTAAGGCCTCTGACGCTTGCTGTTTTTCAGTAGCAGCAGATTGCTTATGAGTTTCCGCTTGTTGCTTTGCGTGTTCTAGCTGCTTGGTTAGCTCGGCCTGTTTAGCCGTAGCTTGCGCTAACGCTTCTTTGGTTTGCGCTAACGCGTTTGCGGCTTGCTGTTTTTCAGCAGTAGCCTGCTGCTTGTCTGTTGCCGCTTGTTGCTTAGCGTGCTCTAGCTGCTTGGTTAGCTCGGCCTGTTTAGCCGTGGCTTGCGCTAACGCCTCTTTGGTTTGCGCTAACGTATTTTGGGTTTGCGCTAACGCTTCTGCGGCTTGCTGTTTGTCAGCAGTAGCCTGCTGCTTGTCTTTTTCCGCTTGTTGCTTAGCGTGCTCTAGCTGCTTGGTTAGCTCGGCCTGTTTAGCCGTTGCTTGCGCTAACACCTCTTTGGTTTGCGCTAATGCTTCTGCGGCTTGCTGTTTGTCAGCAGTAGCCTGCTGCTTGTCTGTTGCCGCTTGTTGCTTAGCCTGCTCTAGCTGCTTGATTAGCTCGGCCTGTTTACTCGTGGCTTGTGCTAATTGGGTAGTCAGCTCTACTTCTTTAGCGTTAGTTTGGGCCAGTTGTTGCTTTAGCTGCGCGACTGTTTTTGCGGCAGCGTCTTGCTTAAAAACATATAGCGGTAAATCAGGATCGGTTGTGTCGGTATGCTGTAACGCAAAATAGTGTTTAGCCAGTAACTCGGTTAACGCGCTTAACGGCGGCATTTCAGCATATAAGGCGGTAGTGCCATAAGGAATATAGAGGGTAGAAAACGCACTTAACTGCTTACTGTTAATTAGCGCTTGAACAAAGGTGAAGGCTTGATCAGGAATATCAATAACCAAGGTATTGTTATCGCCCGTTAGCGCTGCCTGTTCTACTATTTTTGTAACGGCAATCGCGTTTATGTCTTCTTGTGTTTTAACTTTAATGCCTGGAAAAAGACTTTTTAACCCTGTGATAGGCGTGACAGCAGAAAACTCGGCTACGCTATAACGGGTAAACGGTAAGGTAGCGGTATCGTTGGCAACTAAGGTTGGTAAAACCTGAATAGTGGCTTCGGCAAAACGCTGCGATAAGATAGTACAGGCCTCTTCACGCGCTTCAACTAAAATAACCTTGTTGTATTGCGCAAAATTTAACGCTGGTTCTGTGGCGCTGCCTGCACCTAACCAGATAAGTTGCTGCTGTTGCTCTGCCATGGCTTATCCTTGTTTACTGTCAGAATGGTTTTCTAATAACTTGGGCGACGCGGTACGCCCTTCGTTGCGGCCAAATTTTATATAATGCAATAACGGGTTAACCCCACTTTCGGCTACGTCGGGATAACGCTGTAAATACCAATTGCCATCAAACTCGGCACTGGGAAAACGCCCTTCAGCTGCCCCGTATTGTAAATAATGCTCTGCCGGGTTTACCCCAGCCTCTTGTAAATCAGGGTACGTGGCTAAATACCAGTCGGCATCGAATAGCTCGCTGGTAAACAGTAACCCAATATCTTGCTGTAATCGCAGCTTCGCTTTGTCGGTTTTTTTAATAGCACGGCTAAGCACCCTTATTGGCGCAGCAACTTTCCAACTGGTTGAACCCTGCATGGCGTGTAATTGCTGGCGTAGTTGCTCGTAATGGTATTTATAACCGGCTAATTCTGCACGCTGTTTGTTGTGTTGTTGGCTTAATTTGGTGAGCTCGCGCTGTTGCTGTTTTTGTTGCTGCACGGCCAAGGTATGTTGGCGTTGTTTTTCTTGTTCTAGGTGGTGTATTTGCTGCTGCAACTGTTGCTGTTGTTGCATTGCATACTGTTCTTGCTGCTTAAGCTGCTGGCACTGTTGCTGCCATTGCACATAATAGCGTTCTAACTCTTCTTGCACGGCCATTAATTGTGTAAGCAATTGCTGGCCTTCGGTTTGCGCTTCTTGTAGCGCTACACTGTGCGCCGCCAGCTGTGTTGCAGCGCCCTGCTCAGCCTGCTTTAGTTGATTTGTAAGCACTGTTACCCGTTGCTGTAAGGCCGTACACTCTTGCGTATGGGTTTGATTAAGCGCGGTAAGCTCTTGTTGTAACGTAGTTAATTGCTGCTGGTGCTGCGAATGAAGTTGTGCTTTAAGCTGCGCGAGCTGTTGCTGGTATTGCTGAGAAAGCGCTGTACTTTCTTTGGCCAGCGCCGTTTGTGCTGCGTTTAGCGCTGCTATTTCTTGTTGCCGCTGCTGCAATTTTTGCGCAAGATCTTGCTTATCTAAATACTGTTGCTCTAACGCTTCTTGTACTTGCAATAACTGCGTAAGTAGTTGTTCATTGTCTTGCTGTGCTTGCTCACAACGCGTAGTTACCTGCTCGTTGTGTTCGTTTAGTTGCTGCTGTGTTTGCTGTAACTGCGTAATAAGGGCGGTTTGTTGGGTATTAGTGTGCGTAATTTGCTGCAACATATGCTGTAATTGCGAATTTTGCGCCTGGGCTAATTGCAGTGATTCATGGGTAGCCTCATGCTGTTGCTGCTGCAGTGTAATTTGTTGTATTACATTCGCTACATTAAAAGCAACTCCGTTTACGCCAAGCGGCAAACTACTGGCGTGTAATACGTCGGCCAAAGCCGCAAAATCAGGCTGCTGCAACATCAGTTGATTAGCCGCAAGTTCATAAAGATCAACTGTGGGGGTAAGGCCCGATGCTGTAAATGGTAAGGTTAATGTTACGTTGTGTGAGAGCAACAGTGCTTCTGCATCTGTTAACTCTGCTGCGGTGCAATACGCCACATGTTGCAAACAGACTAAACTTACCTTACGCCGGTGTTGCCGCTGCCAACTTAGCAAGGTGGTAAATGCATCTTGTACTTGAGGCAAGGCGTGCTCCAGAGGCACCTTTGCTTGCAATAATGCCGCTAAGGCAGAACTAGGTGCATCATATACCACAAACAGGTGAGTACATTTCGTTACCATCGTAGCTAAGTCAGCTTGACTAACCCCGTCAGTTACCCATACCGCTTGTGTTTGCTCTGGGGTGTGCTCAATGGCTTGTGCAAACGTCGCAACTTTAGGTAATGTTTGGTTCGCGGTTACCGCCTGCCATAGCGGGCTTGCCGCAAGGGTTAACACCAAAGTCATGCTTTACTCCAATAATCTTTTCATAACACCTTACTTGGTGTATTGCGCTACCAGCTTTTGTAAATTCGCTAAAAAATCTTTACCTAAGTGCTTGTCGCGAATGCCGTATTCGGCAAAGGTAGTGATATAGCCTAATTTGTTGCCGCAATCGTGGCTGCGGCCTTTAATATGGTAGGCGTTTACTTGCTGCGTTTTCATTAAAATAGCAATGGCATCGGTAAGCTGAATTTCGTCGCCAGCGCCTAGCGGGGTGTATTCTAAGGCTTCCCAAATTTCAGACGTAAACACGTAGCGCCCTACTACAGAAAGGTTAGAAGGCGCTTCGTCTATCGGCGGTTTTTCAACAATGGCGGTCATTTTTACGCTTTCGGCCTGTTGTAACTGTTTGCCTTCTACATCGGCTACGCCATAGCTGCTCACGTTTTCCATTGGCACAGGCTCTACCATAATTTGGCTAACGCCGGTTTTTTCAAATAACGCATTCATGTGCGCTAAGTTGTCGGTCTTTAAATTACTGTCGAGATGATCAATTAACACATCGGGCAGCACTACGGCAAACGGCACATTGCCAATGAGTGGCCTAGCACATAACACTGCATGGCCTAAGCCTTTGGCTTCGCCTTGGCGCACGTGCATAATGGTCACGCCCTTAGGGCAAATATTTTGTACTTCTTCCAATAATTGCCGTTTTACCCGTTTCTCTAACATCGATTCGAGCTCAAAGCTTTTATCAAAGTGGTTTTCGATGCTGTTTTTAGACGAATGGGTAACCAAGATAATTTCTTTAATACCGGCGGCAATACATTCTTGCACCACGTATTGGATTAAGGGTCTATCAACTACCGGCAACATTTCTTTGGGGATGGCTTTGGTAGCAGGTAACATACGCGTGCCGAGACCGGCAACGGGAATAACAGCTTTAGTGACTTTCACGATAGTTTTATCCTTAATCTTATCTCGCATTTTGGCGAGGCACTCGCTTAGGTTAATAACCAAGTTTGCACTCGGTTATGTCACATTATTAGGTAAAATTATGCCCTTACCGTTGCAACTATAACGAAGCTTAGGTTTTGGCGTACTGCAATGTGTAAATAGTATCATTAACGTCACGTTTATGCAGCCATACATCGCATTCGAGGTTACTGTAGTTTGGCTAATAATTGCATAATAACGGCATTAATATGGGTAACATTAAAGTGTTTTTCTGCCATTTCACGGCTTTTTTGCCCCATATCGGTAATGAGTGCTGGCTGTTGAATAAACTGTAACATGGCGTGTTCTAACGCTTCTTGGTTATGCGGCGGCACTAAAAAACCATTTTCGCCTGTTACTACGGTTTGCCGACAGCCTGGCATATCAGTAGTAATAATGGCGCGCCCTACCGCCATGGCTTCTTGGGTGCTGCGGGGCACCCCTTCGCGATAATAGGTGGGCAGTACAAACACGCTGCTTTGCGCTAAAAAGGGGATCACATTTAGTACCCGGCCCGGATAATAAATAATATTTTGATCAACGTAGCGTTTTAGCTCACTGCGCGATAACGCGTAGCTGCCGCTGTCAGGCTCGCCAAGCACCACAAATTCAACTTGAGGATAGCGTTTTTTTAAGGCCTGCGCCGCCGTAAGAAAATAGCGGATCCCTTTTTCGTTTAATAATCGGCCCACAAAAATAAAGCGGATAGGTTCAGTAACGGGAGGCACTTGCGGATAACGTTGTAAATTAACGCCAATGCCACCGAGTACATGGCTGTTGCTTACCACAATACGATTATGGGTGAGTAGATCGGCTTGATCTTCCGGGTTTAAGAAAAACACCAAATGCGTCTTAGGCAAGCTTAACTTATACAAGAATACTTGAAAGGCGCGCACTAACTTGGCTTTGCGCCGCATGCCCGTAGCAGGCTCAGTGAAGGCGCGTCCAAGCCCTTCTATTTTAGCGACTCGAATTGGCACACCGGCCAACCATGCGGCTAAGGTGCCATAGATAACGGGCTTGGCAAAATAACAAAAACTTAAGCTTATGCGGTGTTTTTTAAACAGGTGATATAATTGCCACGTGGTTTTTAACTCGCCAAAGGGGTTTAAACCAAATCGGCTTAGCTGATAATCAATGGGCGTGGCGCCTAATTTGCGCACGGCAGCTCGGGTTTGTTCATTGTAGTCGGTGGCAAAGGCAAATACCGTGTGCCCTGCTGCAACAAAATCGCTGATTAAATCGGCCCGAAAGCCCAAAATAGTGCTAGCAATACTGCCAACGACGGCAATACGTTGTGG
>Ga0209812_10001077_pt1 | contig 20647 bp, 22 predicted proteins | sample JI71714BDNA_FD_187502 | JGI IMG/M metagenome (GOLD analysis project Ga0209812, IMG submission 187502) | Wastewater effluent complex algal communities from Wisconsin, to seasonally profile nutrient transformation and Carbon sequestration -... | ecosystem: Engineered > WWTP > Effluent > Algae...
ATAATTTTCATCGGCGATTTTTGCTTTTTCTAAAGCTACGTCAAAAATTTCGGTAATATAAGCATTTAGATGTTTTGTATTTTGGGCTTGCGCTATATGAGCTTCTACAAGTTCAGTTGCTTTGAACTCTTTATTGCGAATAGCTCTTAAGGCCGTTTCTATGGATAATTTCACTAAACTAGACATAATAATTACTCAACTATTTTTGGTACTATGAAACATTTTACTTCCTTTGCAAACTTAGCGTTAGAAGCAGGAACATTGGCAAATAAAATCTCTGAATTATCACCAGAATTTACAGCATCCTCCCTAAAACGCTGATGCATATCGCACACGGAACGCAATGGTTGTTGGTTTTGACAATCTACCTCCTTTAGCAATTCAATCATGCTTAGCACATTATTCAATCTTTGTGAAAACTTATTCATCTCATCTTGAGAGAATGTTAATTTTGCTAATTTTTGTAATTTGTTTAACTCTTCTTGCGTAATCATAAAACAACCTATGTTTTTAATAATTTTAGATAAGTTTTAGAGCTTATAATATAGAAACTGAATATAGAAACAATTCGATCCTAAGGATAGCTAATAATGCTTTGAAAACAAGCTCAAAAAAGCATCAAAAATAAAAATCTTAAAAGATAGAAACTAATACTAGAAAATTACTTTGATTTTTTCTGTCGTTTTTTGCCATCAGTAGTTTTATTAAACCTACCTATATTTTTGACAAATTTTTGTATATTAGTTTTTTCAGTTCCCACTGATTTTGTGTAGCTACTCTCAATGCGCACATCTTCTTGGTGAATATTTGAGATCAATTTGGCTTCAATAGCTCTTCCATGGTTATTAAAAGCGATTTTTACTATTCTCTGCTCAATAACCTTGGCTTCAAACCAAGCCCGTCTAGCCATTGATCTTTGGATATAATACCAATTATTTGGTGAATAGTCTGGAACATAAGTTGGACTACCAATTAAATTGACAATTTCCTCCTGAGTTGGTTTCTTAGAGTTGATTTCATCAATTGCATTGTCAGTAACAAACTGCCCTCTCACATCGATTGATTGACATCCAGATATCAAACAAACAAGCGCTAATAAACACGATAACTTGATCAATATCAAACGAAAATAAGGGGTGCTTAGTATCATAAAAAAAATTATTTAAAATTATAGATTTTCCAAACGAAATATAATATACTGCGCAGGTCTTTGACAAATACTTTTTTTAATTTTTTGCAAATTAATTTTTAATAAGAGGAGCAAAATGGCAGTTCCAAAGAAGAAAACCTCCAAATCTAGGCGCAATCAAAGGCGCTCTCACGACGCTTTAGGCAGAGTGAACGTTATAGTGGATAAGGACACTGGTGAATATAGACTACCGCATCATATGGACTCTGTTAGCGGCGAGTATAAGAAACGTCAGATAGTTGTAGAAAAACCAAAGGATGAAGAGTTTGAGGATTAAATTTTGAACGACTAAAGTTTAAAATGACATCAAAAATCACCACTTGCTTGTACTTACAACTTGCTTGTAGCTAAGATTGCTTGTACTTACAACTTTTTTGTACTTAATCTTTAGGTAGTTGCGTCGGTGTTTAGTTTTAATTAGGTTTTGTTTTAAAGGATTTAAAAATAATAGGATTTATCTATTGATGGTACCAAAAGTTTTATATTCAAAAATTATAGGAGTGGGTGGTTACTTGCCTGAAAAACTGGTAACCAACTTCGATTTAGAGAAAACTATTGATACTAGCGACGAGTGGATTAAGTCTAGGACCGGAATAGCTCAAAGGCACATTGCGGCAGAAGATGAATTCACTTCTCATTTAGGTTATAAAGCTGCTCTAGCAGCAATTAGCAACGCAAATATTTCTAAAGATGAAATAGATCTAATAATAACTTGCACTAACACCCCTGATAACACATTTCCATCTACTGCAAATAAAATACAAGGCTATCTTGGGGTTGGTAATATTCCGTCTTTTGACTTGCAAGCTATATGTTCAGGTTTTTTGTATGGCCTGCAAACAGCAGATAGCATGATCAAATCTGGTAAGTATCGGACGGTTCTTTTGGTCTGTGCTGATAAAATGTCTTCAATATTAGATTGGCAGGATCGTAAAACTTGCGTCTTGTTTGGTGACGGAGCAGGAGCATTGGTTTTACGAAAGTCAGACGCACTTAAGTCAGACACACTTGCTGATTCAACTTCAGATTCACTCTCGTCTATATCTTCGGATGTGCTTTCATCTTCAATACCAACTCGGACTTTAGCTTCTGGTATAATTGACTGCGAGATTTTTTCAGACGGAAAACTTGCTGATATACTTTATACAGATGGAGGTGTTAGCTCTAGTGGAAAAAGCGGTGTAGTACAGATGGTCGGACAGGAAGTTTTTAAAAAAGCTGTGGAGAGAATGTCAGAATCTGTGCATAATATTCTTAAAAAAAATCACTTCACTATAGATGATGTCTCGTATCTTATACCACACCAGGCAAACTTAAGGATAATAAGCAATATGGTAAACCAATTTGGCATTAGTCAAGATAAGGTAGTTGTTACCATAGATAAACACGCAAATTGTTCTGCGGCATCAATTCCTTTGGCTTTAGGAGAATTACAGTTGACTAAAACTATTAAATCTGGTGATATATTAGTATTCACAGCTTTTGGAGCTGGAGCAACTTGGGGAGCGGCTATAGTTCGTTGGTAGTTTTCGTTGGTAGTTTTTTAAAAGCACCTCTTGTTTATGTTTGGCTCATGCTTGTTCATGCTTGCTCATTTCATTGTTTAATTGATTGTGATAACAGGCATTGTAATGTTAATATTTCTTAATATAATATTTCTTGATAATTTCGAGAAATATAATCGGAATTGGTGGCATCAACTAAAAATATAGTTCTGTAATAATGAAAACCGTTACTAGAGAGATAATAGCAGATTTGCTTAAACAAAAATTAGGATTTTCTTCTTTGATTTGTGAAGAGATAACCAGCGCTATTTTTTCTGAAATACTTACTTTATCCATTAATGATGAAAAATTATTGTTGACTAATTTTGGGAAATTTCAGATTCATTCTAAAGGAAAAAGACCAGGTATTAATCTTAAAACCAAAGAGAGTGTAGAAATTACTCCAAGAAAAGTTTTTAGATTTCACGCCTCTAGATCTTTAAAAAAAATGTTAAATACTTATGAGTCATAACAATAAAAAGTACCTTTCAATTTCAGAAGTTTCTAGAATATTGTCTATTCCAACTCATAAGCTTAGATATCTTGAAAAAACAAAACCGACAATAGAGATCTTTCAGATTAGAGGAAGGCGATACTATACCCACAGAGATATTGAACTTATCAAACAAAAAATTAGCACTATCAGTAATAGCGATAATAGAAATGTAGCAGAGGAAGTTAGTGGTCAGGGGTTATTATTTGACATAAATAACACCCTAATGACCGACAACCTTGTGGACCATAAATGCGTTGGGTACAGTAGAGAGCTCAAATCGCCTAAAATAATATCTTTAGAGGAACAAACTATAGTGAATAAAATTGACTCATTAATCTCTAGACTATCCAAAATTAGTTAAATGTTGCTTTGTTTAAGTTAAGCGTTAGTTATTATGCTATGATAGTATGATGATTTTTGTCTTGAATCGGAAGATATGGAAGCTTATAATATTTGGTGTAGTATTATAAGCGTATAATAATAATGGCGGTGTAAGTAAAAAGCAGTTTCTGTTATTGGCGTGTGTATTTAATTTTAACAAATAGATAAATAGGTAGTTGAACATGAGTGAAATTTATAAAAAATTGTCATTAATTTTTGTTGCGGCAGTTTTAGTATCTGCTTGTACTCAGAATAGTTTGGACAAGAAAAACGTCCATTCTGTCGAAAAATCCACAACAAACCAAGTAACAAGTCACGTTCGTGATGTTACTTCCTCGTCAGCTGCAACTTCGGCAGCAAAGGCGGAAGTTTTAAAACTTGCGCAATAACTTGTTGTTAGCATTTTTTTGTTGGTTGTGATAGCAGATGCGAATCGCAACTTGGAATATAAATTCTGTGAGACTAAGACTAGGGCTGCTTGAAAACTTTACATCTTTTTTTCAGCCCGAAGTTTTGTGCTTGCAGGAAACAAAAGTGCAAGATGCATTTTTTCCGATAAAGGAAATAGAGTCAATGGGTTATAAGCACGTCGCCTACATTGGACAAAAATCCTATAATGGGGTGGCGATTTTGTCTAAATATCCCATTACAGGTGTATTCTCTTGTGATTTTTATAATCAGGATAGAAGGCATATCGCTGGACTCATTAACGGCATAGAGATTCATAATTTTTATGTTCCAGCTGGTGGGGACGAACCGGATGAGAAAATTAATCCAAAATTTAAACACAAACTTGAATATATCAAATTTATTCAGAAATGGTTTTTAGAAAACCGAAAAAAAGATGACAAAATAATATTGCTGGGTGATTTAAACATTGCTCCGCATGCAAATGACGTTTGGTCAACGAAGCAACTGAAAAACGTAGTAAGTCACACTTTAGTTGAAAGAGATTTGTTGATTTCTTTACAAGAATCATTCAATTTTATTGACAGCGCGAGGTATTTCACGAATATGGAAGAAAAGCTCTATAGTTGGTGGAGTTACCGAAATAAGGATTGGCGAAAATCTGATCGGGGCAGAAGGTTGGATCACATCTGGGCGAGCTCTCCTTTAGAAGAAAAACTTAGATCTGTCCAGATTATCAAAGATGCAAGGAGTTGGTCGAAGCCTTCCGATCATGTGCCGCTTATATTAGATTTGCAACAACTAGATTAAAAATATTTGTTAATAAAACTGCGGGCTCTTAAAATAAAATTAACCATAAATTGTTAAATTGTGATATCAAGGCAACATTATTGGTATTGCTAATGTATGAAACTATGATTTATTTCGCATAGTTTAAAATCAAAGTATATCCTTCCGCCGGGGTATTAAAAATATTACTACCGAAGATTATTTCAAGATAGTTTACGTACGTCGTAATACTTAATAAATAGAACTAAATTAAATTTTCAGGAGATTATTTATGAAAAAAATTCTTTTAACAACAGCTGCAATTACAACATTGATGGCTAATACAGGAGCAAGCTTTGCTACAGCTGAGACTTTTTATCTAAAAGCTAACGTTGGTGGTGACAAATTTTTGGATATTAAAACTGATATCAAAGAATTAAAAGAGAAATCAAAAAACGATTTTTTTGTGGGACTTGGAGCTGGTTATTATGTAATGGATGATTTCAGAGCTGAGCTTTCATTCGACCATTACCTAAAACCTGAATTTAAGGGCAGTGGTAAAACGAATCCTATTATTGGTCAAAATCGACAAGTTTCTGCAAAAGCGAAAGTAAAAGCTGATGTGCTTTTGTTAAACGGATTTGTTGATGTGTTTGACGCTAAAGTAGCAAAGATATTTGTAGGTGCTGGTGTTGGTGTGTCAATGGTCAGTGGTAAAGCAGATGTTGATGATACTAATTTAGTAACAGGCCAAAAGGAAGCTCGATCTGCAAAATACGAAAAGAAAAATAATCTTGCCTATGCAGTTCATGTAGGAACCAGCGCACAGATTTCCACAGGCATTAACGCTGAATTAACTTACAGCTTTAGGAATTTGGGAGAACTCAAGTCTAAAAACGGCTTAAATGGAACTTCAGTTAGTGGCGGTAATATCAGAGGGCATCACGTAGCGGCTGGTATCAGATTTGATATTTAATAAATTTTTTTCGAAAATACGAACTATACAGCAGATTTAGTCAAAGATTAGGATGATTAATTTAAAAGCAAGCCTTGTAGAGCTTAGATAACTACGTGAGCAAAAGTAAGGCTTGAAAAATTGATTATCCTAGCTAACCTTTAAGTGTGGGTGAGTGTGGTAAGTTTTATAAAATGTTCTATAAGATTGTAAGCCTTACAGGATAAAGCTTAAAAATCTGCTGAGTGAAGCGAAGCAATCTAGAAATAACTAAAAACACCGCATTTAGCTTGTTCTGAATAGCCGCGTCGCCTTTCAGGCTCTTTGCTAATCGCGCCTTGTATGATTTATACCACAAGGCCTACAGGTCTATATACTGTTGTCATAAATTCGTTCGGGTGGGTCAGATCAAGACGACTATTTATTACGCTCCAAGTCATCCCGAATTTATTTCGGGATCCTGAAACGAGTTCAGGACGACCATTTATTACGTTCAGGACGACTATTTATTACGCTCCAAGTCATCCCGAATTTATTTCGGGATCCTGAAACGAGTTCAGGACGACCATTTATTACGTTCAGGACGACCATTTATTACGTTCAGGACGACTATTTATTACGCTCCAAGTCATCCCGAATTTATTTCGGGATCCTGAAACGAGTTCAGGACGACTATTTATTACGTTCAGGACGACTATTTATTACGTTCAGGTTATTTAAACTACCCTACCATACATGAAGTAGTCCTTAAACTCTCCTTGCACTATCTCGTATTTTTTTAAAACTCCCTCTTTATTAAAACCGCATCTTTCTAAGAGCTTTATAGATCTCTCATTACTAGTTATGACAGTCGCTTGAACCCTAACTATTCCAAGGGAATAGTCACTAAATTTCAGAATAGCTTTAATAGAACGAAGCATCACTCCCTTGCCCCAATAAGCAGGATCAAGATCATAGCTAATTTCTGACCTTGAATGAGGAAAAGTTATACCGTTAAAGCCAGCAGTCCCTATCATTTCATTAGTTTCTTTTAAAGCAATTGCCCAATAAATACTCCTTTTATTGGTAAACAATCCTCCCCAATAAGTTACTTCCTCAATAGCTGCATCAAGATCTTTTGGTGTATTTTCTTGAGTCAAAAATTCGCTCATCTCAGGAGCGTTCATATAGTCGAAATACCTTTGCGCATCATCTTTGGATATTTCTCTAAGTATTATATCTCCTAAATCAATCACCGGAAATGGTTCAAAAAAGGGTACTATATTCATAAAATATCTATGATTTGTTAACTAAATTGATTTTAAATATAAAATTGGATCTTCCAAACCATTTTCTTCAAAAGCCTTCAGCCTTACCAAACATGCTAAGCATTTACCACAAGACTCTCCAAGAGTTGTAGGATCATAACAGGAAATTGTAGAACTATAATCTACGCCCATAGTTAAACCTAAATGTACTATTTCTGTTTTTGTCATATTAATTAGCGGTGCGTGTATATTAATCCGATCACCCATAATACCTGCCTTAGTAGCAAGATTAGCCATATTTTCAAAACTTTGGATATATTCCAAGCGACAATCAGGATAATTTGAATAATCCGTAGCATGCACTCCTAAAAATATATCATTTGCTTTTTTTACTTCGGCAAATCCAAGGGCGTAGCTTAAGAAAATGGTATTTCTTGCTGGAACATAAGTTACAGGAATTTCTTCTCCCACATCGCTTGCTTGTTGGTAATTTGGAACATTTATGGAATCGTCAGTTAGAGCTGAAACTAAAAAATTTTTCAGATCAATATTAACAATCTTATGTTCTACAACATTGTAGTTTTTAACTAACTGTTTAATCTTCTCAAGTTCTACAACCTGCTTTTGTCCGTAATTAAAACTTATTGCATATATCTCATAGCCTTGCTTTGCAACAAGCGCTAAAACTGTTGATGAATCGACTCCTCCACTAACTAAAACTATGGCTTTTTTCATTGATTTAACTAAAATAATAATTGTTTATGGTTTCAAAAAATAATCAAATGCTTTTAACATCTAAAGTTTATAAAAAAACTATTTTTTACTATAATACAAATAATCCTTCTAGTAAAAAATTTTTTTATCTAAAATAGTATTAACAAATGCTGAAACATAAATCAAAGGAATCTTTACTATCAATCATAGCGATTGCCTTTCATAGGATGCCGCAAATCTATCGAACAAAAAACTTAATGTTTATTTTGTTATTCATTCTTTCGTGCGTATCTTTATTTATTTTCTCTAAGCAAATATTCTACAAAACCGATAATATCCTACTTTATGGTCAGATTACTTTTTGGCTATGGATGACTATATTCTTTTCTTCATTTATGGAAGCTATTGCTTTGGCAAGAAATGAGGGTTTTGAATTTCAAAATAAACATACTGAAAAAACTACTATTGAAAGAATTAGCAATAGTGAAAAGGTCAGCACAATCAAAAAACTTAAATCCGTTGCAAATCTTAATAATTATAACGAAATCAGCTCATCCTTAATAAAAAATGGTAATTTAATACTACTACAAAATGGCGATGAAGTACCGTTTGATGGAGAGATTATAAAAGGAATTTGTTATGTAAATGAAACTGATATTACTGGATCTCTTGAACATAAGCTAAAAACCCCAGCAAAAGATAATATTTTAATAGCTGGCAGCATAGTAGAGGGTAGTGACCATATCGTTATGAAAGTCAGTTTTGCTAATACTAAATCATTTTTTGCTCGGGCTTTTAAATTGCTACGAAATATAGACAGGCAAGCTATGCCTTCAGAAATGGCTTTGCAGAGATTAACTCTAGGACTGTCGATATTATTTGTCATGGTGATTTTTGTTATATGGGTTATAGCAGATTATTCCGGTTTAAAAATACCAGTAATTTATCTAATATCTTTGATTATCATTTTACTACCAACCGCAGTTTCTGGACTTCAAAGAGCTGTCATCTACAATGGATGGGCAAATCTTAGCACCCTCAATATTACCGTCCAAGACCAAACTGCGTTTGATAATGCCGTAGACCTTAATGTGGTATTTTTAGATAAAACTGGAACTCTTACTATTGGTAAAAGAAAAATGGTCGAATTTATTCCAGTTTCAGATATTAGCAAAGAAAAATATCTAAGATACCTATATTTATCATCTCTAAAAGATAATACCCAAGAAGGAAAAACTATAGTAAATTTTGCATTAAATAACACTCAAGTTTTGAATCAAAGAGTCAATAATAAACTATATGAACCAATTTTATTTTCTGCCTCCAACCCTATCAGCGGATGCAATTACGATAATGTAGAAATAAGAAAAGGTGGTTTAAAATCTATAGCAAGATATTTGGGGGGAAATGTTAAAACCTTGCCAGAAGAAATAAAAAACATTGCTACTGAAATAGCCAAAGATCATGGAACACCCATGATCTTAACTTACAACAAAAAAATCATCGGAATCATTAACTTACGTGACGCTTTAAGAAAAGGAGTAACCCAACAAATTCAAAAAATTCAAGGTAATGGAATTATCACCGTAATGCTCACTGGAGATAACCACCTAACGGCTGCTTATATAGCAAATAAATTGGGCATAGGCGCTTACTACGCTAATAGCACTCCAGAGAAAAAATTGGCTTTAATTCGATCTTTTCAACAAAAAGGCTTTGTTGTTGCTATGTGCGGAGATGGTGTTAATGATGCTTTAGCTTTAGCACAAGCGGATATAGGATATACTTTTGAGGACAAAGGGGAAGTGCATTCAATTTTAGCTGGTAATATTATAGCAAAGCATCACGACCTAAGAGGTTTACTTGACCTGAAAGATGAATGCAGAAAAATTACCATACAAAGAAGCGCTTTAACAGTTTACTCAATAACTTCGGATCTAGCTAAGTATTTCGTAATTGTTCCAGCTTTATTTACTACAGCATTTCCTGCGTTATCTCAATTAAATATCATGCACTTCCGTTCTCTAGAGAGCGTGATACTTTCATCAGTAATTTTTAATGCTCTAGTCATACCATTATTTGCTCCTTTAATTTTTTCTAAAAAAATAATCGAAAAAAGAAAAAGATTTTTGTGGCATACCATTTTGACATACGGACTTGGTGGTATAATCTCACCATTTTTATTCATAAAACTAATTGAGATTATTATTTACAACCTTGGACTTGTGTAAAAAGAATGAAATCAAACAACATATTAACTTTATAAATTATGAAAGATTTTTTCTTAAGTATAGTCATATATTGTTTATGCTTGATGTTAGTTGGGATTTATGTGCTACTTACCTACTTTATCGGTCACAGTTTTTGGCCATATCAATCCTCAGGTAGCCTGGTTTTTGATAATGGAAATAATATCCGAGGATCAACCTTAATTGCTGGACACTTAAAAAGTGAAAAGTACTTTAAATCTAGGCCAGCTATAGACTTTGATCCAAATTGCGATGTAGCACTCTATAACTCAGCGTTAAAAGAAGAATTACTGCAGAAATATGATTCAACCATCCGCCCTTATGATATCACTATGATAATGCCTTCTTCAAGTGGGCTAGACCCTTTCATTACTCGAAGAGAAGCAATTAATCAAGCTCTTGCTATAGCTAAGGCTAGGAACATCAATCCGGAAGAAATCTACAAATTAATCGACGAAAACACTATTTACCATCAGCAACCATTTTTTGAATTGGACATAGTAAACAGCTCAGTACTAAATTTTAAACTTGATGATGTTTTTTAAACTTGATGATGTTAAGAGCTTTTACATTCCAAGTCATCCCGAAATAAATTCACAACTGTCCGAAGTTGCAAAATAAATAGATAATGAGTATAGTTTTTCTATTTAAGAAGGAGAGGCTATATGAAAATAAAATTTTCGGATTTGATGTCAAAGATACCGCCGCAATTATTTGAATCTGTTGGGGCAGAGCATAATGTTGATAAAGTAAATCATAAACTTACAGGTCAATCATTATTCCAGATTTTATTATATAATATTTGCGAGGAAGACAGAATAAGTTTAAGAGTTATAGAAGAAAGTTTTGAGCGCCATCAGTTTATTGTATACCATAAAGGAGATATAATCAAAACAAATAGAGCAAGGTTACTATAGCAAAACAAAAGAGCTAAGGGCTTTGGATCACTAGCTTTACACGCTTTATAAGAGCATCACTAAATATGATTTCCTATCGAAAATAAAAGGAGGTAATACACTTTTAGTAGGCGAAGGAAATTTGAGCTTTACCATTAGCTTAGTAAAGAAATTGCAATTATTACCCAACCTTATAACTTCCACATATGAAAATTATTCAGAATTATCTGAGTATGCGAGGTTTAATGCTGAGTTACTGAAACAAGAAGGAATAAAAGTTTTATATGGATTAGATGCAACGGAGTTACATAAAAATTTTTACTCCAATGCATTCGATACCATCATTTTTCAATTTCCACACTCTGGAAGCAGAGAAGGAATTAATGGAGTAAATGCAAATTATGCTTTAGTAAAAAAGTTTGTAATATCAGCTTCACATATTTTAAAAATAAATGGAGTAGTATTAATAACCATAGTTGATTCTGATTTTTACAACAATATGTTTCGCTTTGATGAATTAGCTGAGGAATTGAAAATTAGTCTACCAACAAAATACAAATTCGATCCCAAGGATTATCCAGAATATGAGCATACAATGACCCATCAAGATGAGAGTGGTATTGATGATTATTCTAAATTTGCAACTTATGAGTTTAGGTTATGAATCAGCAATATTTATTCAAGGAAGAGATGAACATTCCTGGACTTGCATATATCCCAAACTATATTCCTGTCGAATATGAAAATAAACTGATGCAGCTTATTGATGCCAATAGTTGGAATTTAGATCTAAAACGCAGAACTCAGCATTATGGTCATAAATATGATTATACAGCAAGATCTGTAAATCCATCTTATTATCTTGGGGAAATGCCGTATTGGATAAATGAATTATGTAAAAAATTATATTCAGAATCCATATTTATAGAAAAACCAGACCAAGTAATAATAAACGAATATATGCCAGGCCAGGGTATTGTCCCTCATATCGATTGTGTAACGTGTTTTGAAGGTGTAATTTGTTCATTGAGTCTCGCTTCTGGATGTGTGATGAATCTGAGTTGGGGCGATATTAAGAGGTGTATAAATCTGGAACCAAGAAGCTTATTAATACTCAAGGATGATGCAAGATATAAATGGAAACACGGAATTGCTGCCAGAAAAAGTGATAATGGAGTAAGACGCGGGAGGCGCATTTCAATGACTTTTCGTAAAGTAATTTTATAAAATCAAAATTTCGAATGCCCATCACAACTAAGGTTTTCGTTCTCTAAAAAGCAAGGGGTTGAAAAATGGCTATCTTCTGAAACCCAGGTAAATACAGGGTTTGAGATTATCGCGTACCTTCAGAGGCCCAGTGCCTTGCATGTACCTGGGATGGAGAGGGTAAAAATGGAGATTTTGGGGGTAAAATAGTAAAATTGGAGAAAGTGAGGGGGTGGGTCCTAAAAAACTAAAGTCGCTTTTTTGCAAAGGCTCTACCTGATGATGTCTTCAAATATACTTCAAATTTTTCTGCTTTAGACTTATCAATAAACGCAGTATAGCTAACAAGCTTCCATGGCCTGAACTTATTGGTATGTATGGACTTTCCGGCATTATGTTCTTCTAATCTGCGTTCAACGTCCAGAGTCAAGCCTACATAATATCTGTCAGGATTAGTTTCACTTTGAATAGAATAAACAAAATACATAAACAGCCCGTCTTCGTTTTATTCGTCTTCGCTATGCTTCGACGTAAGTCTTCGCTATGCTTCGACGTAAGTCTTCGCTATGCTTCGACGTAAGTTCACTACGACGTGGCATCACGCCATAGCGCGTCCCGCGCGACGGCGGATGGCGGAGAGAGAGGGATTCGAACCCTCGATAGAGATTATCTCCCTATACTCCCTTAGCAGGGGAGCGCCTTCAGCCACTCGGCCATCTCTCCGTATTTTGTTAAAGATTTTATAAGTCCTCGAATCTGACAAAACCTAAGGCTGTGGTACCTCTGGCCGGACTCGAACCGGCATGCTTTAAGGGCAATAGATTTTGAGTCTATCGTGTCTACCAATTCCACCACAGAGGCTCTAACATCCTAACTTTATCAGTCTAGACTTTCGCTATATTCACAACTCCCTAAAAATATAGGAATTACAGCGACTATAACGCGAAGCAAAATTTTGTCAATTTAAATCTTTCAACAATCCACAGTTCCACCTAAAAAATTCTCAGTTTAAGTGAGTTGTACAAAAATTCTATTCTCCTTTAATCTTATCAAAGAGTTTATCAACTTTTTCAACATCTTCAAATACACAATCATAAAAAAAACGTAGCTCAGGAGAGTATCTTAAATTTATTTCCTCAGTTACATAATGTCTGATAGCATATTTCGACTTATCTAAAGAATCTAATATCTCTTCTTTAGATAACTTAGTATTAAAAGGCACAAAATAACAATTAGCTATTCTTAAATCAGCAGAAACATTAACCTTAGTAATAGTTAAAGGAACGTCGTAAAGTCTTAAGTCCAGCCCCTTCCCTTTTCGAAGGCAAGATACTAAAGTACTAGCTAGCAACTCAGCGACCCTAAGTTGCCGCTGAGACTGCCCTTTCTGATCACCACTAACTTTATTTTTAAAGCTGCTTTTGCTCCTCGACAATTTCAAATACCTCTACTAAATCCCCGATTTTAATATCCTCGTAATTTTCGAAAGCGATACCACATTCGTACCCTTCCCTTACTTCTTTTACATCGTCCTTAAATCGCTTTAAAGTCTTCAATTTGCCTTCATGAATGACTATATTATCACGAAGCAATCTAACACCAGCTCCTCTTTTGATTATACCTTTAGTCACATAACTACCAGCTATCTTTCCAATTTTAGTAATGTTAAACACTTCACGAATTTCAACTGAACCAATGTAAACTTCCCTAATAATAGGCGACAACATACCACTCATAATTGCTTTAATATCGTCAAGCAAGTTATATATTATCGAATAATATCTAATATCAACTTTATTTTTTTCCGCCTCGATAATCGCAGCATTATTCGCTCTCACATTAAACCCAAGAATAATAGCTTTCGTTGCAGCAGCCAAAGAAACGTCAGACTCCGTAATTCCCCCAACCGCTTGGTGGAGAATTTTTAATTTCACTTCATCACTAACGATCTTAGCCAAACTACTATTTATCGCCTCAATCGAACCATGCACATCACCTTTAATGATTATTGGTAACTCCTTATTTCCACCAACCCCAGAAGCTTTTTGAAATAAAGCCTCTAAGCTTGTTTTTGACGCAGTAACTTTATTTTCCTTAGACTTACGAGACCTGTATTCAGTAATGTCTCTTGCCTGCTTTTCAGTCTGCACATCGTTAAAAATATCACCAGCTAAAGGAGCTTCATTAAAACCAAACACCTCAACTACATAAGACGGCGTAGCTATGTCTACTGACTTTCCTTTATCATTAATCATTTTCTTTATTCTGCCATAACTCATGCCAGCAACTATCAAATCACCAATTTTTAACGTACCACGACGAACTAAAACGCTTGCCGCCACTCCCATAGCTTTATCTACTCTAGATTCAATAACTACACCAGAAGAAACAGTATTAGGATTAGCTTTTAAATCTTCCATTTCAGCAACTAAAATTATTGCCTCTTCCAATTTATCCAAATTAATCCTATTCTTTGCCGAAACAGGAACAGTAATCACATCACCACCCAAATCTTCCGGAATTAACTCATATTGAAGCAGTTCATTCTTTACTTTTTCGATATTCGCATCTGGTTTGTCAATCTTATTAATAGCAACTATTATCGGCACTTTTGCAGCTTTAGCATGGCTTATTGCCTCAATAGTCTGCGCTTTTATACCATCATCGGCCGCCACTACAAGCACCACCACATCCGTAACCTTTGCACCCCTGGTACGCATTTCAGTAAAAGCCTCATGCCCAGGAGTGTCAATGAAAGTGATCATCTTACCATTAGGCATAGTAACGCTATATGCCCCTATATGCTGAGTAATACCCCCAGCTTCCTTAGCAGCAACGTCAGTAGACTTTAAAGCATCCAAAAGTGAAGTTTTTCCATGATCCACATGCCCCATGACAGTTACAATAGGAGCTCTTTGTTCCAGCTCTTCCGGATTATCCTCGGCTATATTCAATATATTCTCGACATCAGATTCCTGAACCCTTTTAGCACTATGACCAAGAGTAGTAACTATCAATTCCGCAGTATCAGCATCTATAGATTGATTAGCATTAGCTATTAACCCCAATTTCATCAACTCCCTTATAACATCAGTTACTCGCTCAGACATCCTGTTTGAAAGCTCAACAACTGTTATCACTTCTGGAAGAATGATTTCTCTGTATATTTTTTCCTGCTTCCTAACTTCTCCGTTATCACTTTTGCGTTTCTGTTTTGCTCTGGCACGTCTTATAGAAGCCAAACTCCTGGTTTTAGCTGGTAAACCTCCATTATCTTCATCAAGCATGTGGATAATGTCTGACTTGTTGATTTTTTTAGGTTCAACCACCTTAGGTTTTATTACAGCTTTAACATCATCTAATTTTTTCTTATTAACTACTTCATCATCATTTAAATCATCGTCAATTATTTTTGTTTTATGAGATTTTTCGTGAATTTCTTTTTGATCACTAGCCGCCTCTAAGCCTCCTGCATTTTCTGAAGATGAAACTAGTTGCGCACCTATTGCTACCCCTCTCTCCATTGCAACCTTACCATCTGCTCCAACAGAGCCACCTGAGACAGACTCACTTCCAACACCAACCTCATTTCCACCTGCAGTTCCAATAGGCCAAGCTTCCCCTTCGCTTTTCTTATTTTCGTGCTTCCCAGAAGATCCATCCAACCTTTCCTGAACAACCTCTTGCTGCAATGACTGATTAATTTCTACAAGTTTTGAAAGCGTACTAATTTTACTTGGCGAGGAATCATCTTCAGCCCTAGCTCTTTGGAGTATAGACAGCCTTCTATCTAACTGCGATTGATCCCTAGCAGTCTTTTCTGCATCAATGTCGTTGGTAGAGATACTTAATCCATCTACAGCAGCTTTACCACGTTTCACTTCTACAACGACAGTAGAACCAGAAGAGGCCATCGTTCTCGATAAATTCTTACTGTAAAGAGCACTACCTAAGGTAAGCTTTGTCTTGCTAAGAGTAAGTTTTTTTACAGTTGTTTCTTCTTTATCTTTATCTGTCATAACAAAATTAAATAATAATTATTCCAAGTAACACTAATCAGCCATAGCGAAAAACTACTCCGCCTTTATTGTGCCAATAGTTTTTGTACCTGCTCCATCACACCATTCCCGCACTCTCCTATCGCCCAGATCCCCATCGCGCTTGCATTATCGCAAGAATTTCTTGCGCAAGAATTTCTGCGATAGAGCAGGAATCCAGAGCAAACCCCTTCAAAACCTTGCTATACTAACAGCAGAAGATAGAGCCCTCTCACGTCTTTGCAAGGGGCGCTAGCCGCAAGGGTAACAGCGCTAGAAGAAAGGGTTTCCATTTACGCCTACCGCTCTAGATTGCCACGTCAGCGCCAAACCACGTCAGCGCCATCCACATCACCGCCAAACCACGTCAGCGCCCGAAGGCACTTCCTCGCAATGACCGCCGTCACTTAAGCCCCTCTCTCACGTCTTTCGCAAAGGGCATTGCTCGCGTGGATCGCCAAAGCCAGTGTACAAGAGTCATTGCTGAGCGGGCCGCCAGGGAGCGTGGCAATCCAGTACTTATACTATAAAACGGCTTAACTCTGCGGTTTTATTTTTTCTGGATGGCCCTTGTAATATAAGGCTTACAGACTTACAAATCTCCACGGAAGCAATGCTTCACAAAGGTAACAGCGCTCTCCTACATCGCCTTGAGCACTACAAACGTTATCCCAAAACTATTTCTGCTTATTATTATTCTTAGCAAAATTAATTAACGCCTCTATATCACTAGGAGTAACAACGCTTTCAGGTACGATATCCCTAAATTCTTTTATACTCATCTCGCCAAGATCTTCAATAGTTTTCACCCCATACTCGGCCAATTTTAGTATATATTCAGGTGGAAATGCAAGAACATCTATTAAATCTTGCTCCACTCCTAAACTCTCTAATTTTTCAACGATACCCTCATTTTGCGTTTCAACACAAGAAACAGCCCGAGCTTTCAGCTCTGATACCAACTCCTTGTCAAAACCCTCTATAGACTCAAGTACAGCATCATCAGCTGCCGCAATTTGATAAATAGTACCAAACCCCTCGGCTGAAAGCAGTTGGGCTATAACCTCTTCTACCCCAAGCTCTTTCATAAATAGCTCAGTAGAGTTTGTAAACTCTTCAGTTCGTCTTTTTGACTCCTGCTCTTCCGTCATTACATCAATTCCCCAACCGGTAATTTTAGAGGCAAGACGAACATTTTGCCCTCTTCTCCCTATAGCAATACTTAGCTGATCGTTAGGAACTATCGCTTCCACCCTTTTTCTATCTTCATCAAAAACTATTTTTGAAATCTGTGATGGAGTCATAGCGTTAATAACAAATTGAGCTATATTTCTATCCCACAACACTACATCTATCTTTTCACCATGAAGCTCGTTAGTTATAGCCCTTACCCTGCTACCTCTAATCCCAACACAAGAACCAACTGGATCAATTCCAACATCAGCAGCAAATACTGCAACTTTAGCTTTAGAACCAGGCTCACGTGAAACTGCTCTAATTTCAATTATGCCATCATATATTTCAGGCACTTCCATTTCAAACAGTTTTTCTAAAAATTTCTCACTAGTTCTAGATAAAAATATCTGCGGCCCCTTCGTTTCAGACCTTATATCAATGACAAAAGATTTGATTCTATCGTTAACCTTAAAAATCTCTCCCTTGATTTGTTGATCTTTTCTGAGTAACCCCTCAGCCCTTCCCAAATCAACAATAATATCACCAAACTCTACCCTTTTTACTACTCCATTTAGGATTTCACCTTTTCGGTCCTTATAATCCTCATACTGACGAAGACGCTCAGCTTCACTAACTTTTTGAATAATTACGTGTTTTGCCGTTTGAGCAGCAACCCTGCCAAGATCAATTGGTGGCAGAGTTTCAAGCACTTCTTCTCCCATTTTTGCATCGACTCTAATCGTCATAGCATCGCTAAGACCAATTTCTGTAAAAGTATTACTAACTTTATCAACTACCTTAAGGACTCTGAATAACGTGATCTCACCAGTGTTTTGATTAATCTCCGCTTTGATATTATGATCATTACCATATTTCTTACGACCCGCAACTTGTACTGCATGCTGCATCGCATCGATTAAGCTTGACCTAGAAATACCTTTTTCTTTTGAAACAGCTTCTATTATTTGCAAAACCTCAGCATTGCCCACGTTGCTCATTGTTATAATTCTCCTTAAAAATTAATAAATTATCCAAATACGGTTTATTATTACCCAAATTTTAATTCTAAATTACGATTTAGTTTTTTTCAGCAATTGTTTGAAAATTTCATCACTTAGGGTCAAATTAGCTGATTTAATATTATCGTAAGCAAAAACTAACTCTACATTCTTAGACTTTATAGTCACCTTCTCATCCATCGCCCCAATCAATTTACCTTTAAAATGAATTGAATTATTATGCGACTCTTTTAGTTTGAGCTTAACATCCCTACCCAAAAAACGTACAAAATCTTGCATCTTTACAAGGGGCCTCTCAAGCCCAGCAGAAGAAACCTCAAGGAAATACTTATCCTTGATAACATCCTCAACATCTAGAACAGCGGATATATTTTTGCTAACTTTCTTACAATCACCAACCTGAATTCTACTACCATCTTTACTATCAATAAAAACTTCAAGAATTTTCCTCTCTCCACCTCTAAAGCTAAGTTTTACAAGCTCAAAACCTAACATATCAATAGTAGGTTCTATCAATTTTGCAATTTTATCTTCCATTATTTAAACAATTTTTGTACTCTTAATAAAAAAAGGCGGGAAAAAGCCCACCTTTTAAATAACCAAGCACTATTTAAAAAACTTATCACGTGCCAGTCTACAACAATAACATCCATAATTCAAGTAGTTTTGCACAAAACTCAGTCAAGATACTTATTTCTCAAATACTCAATAAAGATTGATGGTTCAACTTGCTCAAAACCGGTAGATATTTTAAGTAATTCTTTTGAAGAATATAAAGATCCATGCTGGCGTAAATTCTGATTTAAATAGCTATTCAGACTAGAAAAAGACCCTTTAGCAAGCTCATCACTGATTGAGTCCTTTTGCTGATCTTGAACAGATTGCTCTTGCACCTTCCTCATTAACATACTAGCAATTATTGCCCCATTAGTGTATGACGGAAAATAACCCAACCATCCAGAAGGCCAATGAATGTCCTGCAAACAACCACTAGCATAATCACCAGGCACTACACCAAGATACTCCTTCATTTTATCATTCCAAACCTGGGGTAAATCAACAGCCTGAATATCCCCCGCCATGATCTGTTGCTCAATCTCGAAACGCAAAATAATATGCAGCGGATAAGTCACCTCATCAGCATCCACCCTTATAAAACTAGGTTTAACCCTGGTCATTAATTTATATAAATTTTCGGCAGAATATTCGGCTCCTTTAAAACCAAAATCATCTCTTAGTAATTTGGCTAAAAATTGAACAAACCCCTTAGAACTAGCAGCTTGCATCTCCATAATTAAAGACTGACTCTCATGAAAAGCCATACCATTTGCCTCGCCGACCGGCTGATACATGTAATCCTCAGGTAAGTTCTGTTGATACAAACCATGACCAGTTTCATGAACTACAGCAAACAAACTTGACAGAAAATTACTCTCATCATACCTTGTTGTCATTCTCACATCGAACCTACCACCAATACAAAAAGGATGCGTCGATTTATCAAGCCTACCACGATTCAAATCAAACCCCATGCTAGAGAGAACTTTCAAACCTATCGCTTTCTGAGTTGATTCATCAATTTTTTCGCTCAAACTCAAAACTTTTTCCGAAGATTGCTTAGCAATAATTTTGTTCATCAACTTCGGAAGTTCAACTTTGAGATTGCTAAAGACAGAATCAATCTCCGCCACACTCCGATCAGGATCAAAATCATCTACCAAAACATCATAAGCTGATTTACCAGAACTTTCTGCCTGAGCATTAGCTATAGCAATAGCGGCTTTAAAAACCCTGTTTAAGTACGGAATCAAATCCTTAAAATTATTTTCAGCACGACACTTTCTCCAATTGAATTCAGACTCACTAGATGCAATCGAAAATTCATGCGATAATTCTTGAGTAATAGACTGAATTTTATCGTAAGATTTGCCAATCAACTTCAAATTAGCTTTCTGCCATTGATCCAAAGAAGACTCCTCTTGGCAAGCAGCCTTTATTAAATCTCCCATCTGGGCACTAGTGCTCATCTCATGAACCAAAGACTGCAAATTAGCTACCTCTACATGCCTTTTAGTAGCAGACCCAGATGGCATCATCACCGCAGAATCCCAATGAACAAGACCAGCTATAGACTTTAACTGAGAAATTTGCTCAATCTTTTTAGTTAACTTTTTGTAGCTGTCACTACTAATTTTACCAATCATAATTTTTAGACCATTTTTATATATGTAGCAAACTTAAAAAACACTTTCTTCTTTCCGTATCGCACAAAGGGCTTTATATTCCTTGTTAAGCTCAATAACCGCCCAAATCCATACTACGCAAACTATAAAAAACGACACCATTAAAAAGCTCGATATCG
>Ga0209812_10001078_pt1 | contig 20635 bp, 25 predicted proteins | sample JI71714BDNA_FD_187502 | JGI IMG/M metagenome (GOLD analysis project Ga0209812, IMG submission 187502) | Wastewater effluent complex algal communities from Wisconsin, to seasonally profile nutrient transformation and Carbon sequestration -... | ecosystem: Engineered > WWTP > Effluent > Algae...
TCCCGATCATCGCGATGATGATCCCGATCGTCGCCATCTGGACCAAGCATCAGCAGAAGCTGGCCGAAATGCAGATTGGCTCCACCGCCGAACAGACCGCCGAGAAGGCTGCGCAATATGCGACCCACATCCAGCGGCTAGAAGACCGGGTGCAGGTGCTCGAACGCATCGTCACCGATCGCGGCTACGACATCGCCACCCAGATCGAAGCCCTGCGCGATCAACGCCGGGTCGATGATGCCATGGGCGTGCCGCTCGGCCTCGAAAAGAAGGAGCGCGTGTGATGCCGCATGACCCGAGCTTTATCGTTGCTATCGTAATGATCTGCACCAGCGGCTGGCTGATCAACAACTGGATCCGCGCCAAGCACGGCTATGCCCTCGAAGACGAATGGGGCGGCAAGACCGAACGCAAGGACAACGCCGAATCGCGGGCGGAAGGCAAGCGTCTCGTGGACGAAAACCGCGAACTGCACGGCAAGATCGATGCGATGCAGGACCGGCTGGTGGTGCTCGAAAAGATCGTCACTGACCGTGGCTACACGCTCGCGCAGGAAATCGAAGCGCTGCGCGATGTGCGGACAGCCGATCAGGGCGCAGGCGTGCCGCTCGGCATCGAGACGAAGGAGGGCGTGTGATGGAACCCACCGATTTTCTGCCCTATCTCGGCTGGATCATCGCCGGCGCCTTTACACTTGGCGCGGCAGGTATCCTGACCTCGTTCCAGACCACCCGGATGAAGATCAAGAACGGCTATCCGCTTGAAGGCATGTGGGGCCAGTCGCTGAAGCCGGGATCGGACAAGGAAACCGCACACCGCGTGACCTTGCTGACCCAGGAAAACGCCGAACTGCGTGCCGAACTCAGTGCGATGAAGGACCGGCTGGTCAATGTCGAACGGATCGTCACCGATGGCGGATACCACCTCGGCGCAGAGATCGACGCGCTCCGCGACCGGGCGCTGGCGGGGCTCAAGGATAAGGGCGAGGCGTAATGAGCAGTTGGGCTATCGTCGCTCTGGTCGCCATCGTGATCTGGGGCATCGTCGAATCCGTCAAGGCGCGCGCCGGGATCATCACGGATGAAGACGGCAACCAAAAGATCGTCGCCCCACGCGAGGACGGTCGCACCGCAGCCGAACTCGAAGCAGCGCGGCGCGAAATGATGGAGCTCAAGGAACGGGTAAAGGTGCTCGAACGCATCGCCACCGATGCCCATAGCGGCGACGCGCGCGAACAGGCGCGGATCGCCGCTGAAATCGAAGCGCTGCGGGCTCTGCCGGCAGCCCGCAAGGAGGAACCGGACCAATGACCTATCCCCTCTTCGACCCCACCATCGTTCTGACGGCGGGCATTCTGGTTGCAGTCATCGTGATCGTCGGCGCTCTGTTGCGCGGCTGGCAGGGCTGGCTTGATCTGAAGCGCCAGGAACTGGATCGTGCTGTCCACCACCCGGCTACGGCGGATGGCTCCAGCATCGGCACCGCCCGGATCGAACTCGCCGATCTCAAGGAACGCATCCGCAAGCTGGAAGCCATCGCCAGCGGAGTTGAACTGTGAGCGCCGTGCGCAACACCGCGACACAGGCCGGGATTGGGCTGGGCAGCGCCATCGCGGTGGCGATCAGCTGGAGCCTGCACAAGTCGATCATCTGGGCGATCGTCCACGGCTTCCTGGGCTGGTTCTACGTGATCTGGCACGCTGTCACGCGGCCGGGCGGCATCAGCGGGTAATTCACCCCTTCCGTTTCGCGGCCAGCCTGCCTAACTGCGCCCCATGCGCACCCTTTCCGACATTATCGAAGAGTACGAATTCCTCGAAGGCGATGAGCGTTACGGCCTGCTGATCGAGCTTGGCCGCACGCTCGAACCCATGCCCGACGCGTTGAAAACCGATGCAACGCTGGTGCGCGGCTGTTCGGCGGCGGTGTGGGTCTATCCGGCCTCGCAGGAGAAGAACAATCTCCACTTCCTCGCAGACAGCAACGCCGCGATCACCAAGGGCATCGTCGCGCTGGTGATCGCAGCTGTACAAGACCGGCCCGCAGCGGAAGTGGCGACGATGGACGTAATGGGCGCGCTTGCCCCGTTCGATCTCAGGAACCAGTTGTCCAGCAACCGCACCCAGGGCGTGCCGAACATGATCGCACTGGTGAAAGAACACGCCGCGCGGCTTGCCGCTGGCTGAACGCGATGTTTCACGTGGAACAGGCACCGGGTGGCAATGATATGACAATGAACCCGCAACGGGTCTGCCACGATATGCGGCTGCCTGTGTGCGGTGCAACAGGTTCGCGGACAGTGCGCTAGAGGTTCCGGCCCACCGTCTCGAAGCCATCGCCGCCAGCGCCGGCACTGTCACGCACCACGGCCAGCCCGGCTTCTTTTTGCGCCTTCAGCTCAGCCTTCAGCTTGGCCGGATCGCGCGCGAAGACAAAGCCGAAGCTGACCCCGCCTTCCTTGCCGATGGTCGCATGGTGAAGCTTGTGCGCCTGCACCAGCCGCTTGGCGTAACCCTTGCGCGGCACCCACTTCCAATAACGCTGATGCACCAGCCCGTCATGCACCAGCGTGTAGATGATCCCGTAGAGCGTGATGCCGACCGCAAACCACCACAGCCAATCCCAATAGAGCGAGCCGTAGATATACATCGCGGCGTTGATCGTGCCGAACACGACCGCGAACAGGTCGTTCTTCTCCAGAACGTTATCGTGCGGTTCGTGATGGTCGCGGTGCCAGCCCCAGCCCCAGCCATGCATGATGTACTTGTGCGCGACCCAGGCGAACAGCTCCATCCCGATCAGCGAGGACATGACGGTCAGGAAAATTGCGAGCCAGCTCATGCAGGCACCTTTTCAGTCGGTTCAGTCTGCCCCACCCCGGCCCGTTTCGCCGCAGGCAGGCCCCACCACGGCACGTCGGGGCGATGATGGTGTTCCAGATGATAGCCGAAATGGAAGCAGGTGGCGAGGCTGGCGAGCGTGCCGAAATCATTGCTGCGGGCGTTGTGGCGGTCGGCGAAAGGCTGGCCCTCGGCGTGGCAGTGCGGTCGGAAAGTGCCGAAGTAGAATAACTGGAGCGACGATCCCAGCGCAGGCAGGCCATAAAGCAGAACGATCTGCACCATCGGGATGTCCAGCACCAACCAGTAAACCCCGACGACCGTGTGCACGAACAACAGCGATCGCCAGCCGAAATAGCGGCGGAAGAACGTGCCGTACCAGCGCAGGAAATCGCCCGGATTGTGCTCGTCGAAATCGGGATCTCCGGCGCGCCCCGCCAGCTTGTGGTGGGCGAAATGCGCATCACGCAGCTGGGCCCACGCAAACCCCGCATACAACGCCAGCAGCACCGCCCCGATCGCGCCGTTCACGCGGGGATGGCCCGGCACAAGGCTGCCATGCATCGCGTCATGGCAGACGATGAACACGCCGACCGACAGCCAGCATTGCACCACCGCCAGCATCAGCGCGAAGGGCCAGTTCGTCCAGGTGAGTTCGAACACGAACATCCCGTAAGCGTGAATGCCGAGCCAGCTGCCCGCAATCGCCAGCGCCAGCACAAGGCCGATGGAACGCTGCAAACTGCGCGTCGGCAAGGCGAAATGCGGGGTCATGCAAGCAAGGATACGAGGGCGCGGCTCATTCAGATGCGTATAGACCCCGCGCGCAATGTGGCAATTGCGTTTGCGCAAAGGACGATTGCACGCCGCGACGTCCTATTCGTGGCGCAGCGCGTCAATCGGATCGAGCTTGGATGCGCGGCTGGCGGGGTAATAGCCGAACACGATCCCCATCCCGGCAGCAAACAGGAAGCTGACGAGGTTGATCATGGGATCGAACACGAACGGCACGTCGATCAGCGATGCCAGTCCGAGCGATGCGCCAAACCCCAGCGCGATCCCGACCAGACCACCCAATGCGCAAAGCACCACAGCCTCGGTCAGGAACTGCAAGCGCACCTCGCGCGCCAAGGCGCCGATGGCGAGGCGGATGCCGATCTCGCGGGTGCGTTCGGTGACCGACACCAGCATGATGTTCATGATCCCGATCCCGCCCACCAGCAGGCTGATCGAGGCGATCACGGCCACCATCGCAGTCAATGCACCCGTCGCTGCACCCAGCGCCTGATTGACCTGCGCGGTATCGATCACGTTGAAATCATTGGGTTCTGCGCCCTGCAACAACCGCCGCTCGCGCAGCAGGTCGACCAGCGATTCCTGAATGGTCGCAGAAGCATAGGCCGCATCATACTTGACCACGAAGTAATCGAGGTTCTCGTTGCCGCGGAACCGCCGCTGGACAGTCTTGAGCGGCATGAAGACCGCGTCGTCATCATCCCCGCCGCCGCCGCCCTGGCCGCGTTCTTCCATCACCCCGACAACCTGGCACGGGACATCGCCCAGCCGCATCTGTGCACCCAGCGGGCTGGCCCCGGCCGGGAAGATCGCTTCACGCACCTTGACCCCGAGCAGGCAGACGTTCTTGCCCGATTCCTCCTCGTCGCGGCTAAAGGCCCGGCCTTCCTCGACCGAAATCGACTGCGCTTCGAGCAAGGCGTTGGTGCCGCCCTCGACCTTCGTGTCCCAGTCCTGCCCGTTATAGAAGGCGGTCGCGCTCGCCCCGACGCTGCCGGCGGCAAGCTGCACGCCTGCGATCTGCTGTTCCACAGCGCGCACGTCAGCCTCGTCAAAGGCGCGGATCGTGCCGCGGGTGGTGCGCACCGGGAAGATAATGAAATTGCTCGCGCCGAGCGAGGAAATCTCCTGCTGGACCGAAGCGGTCACGCCGTTGCCGAGCGTCACCATCGTCACCACCGCAGCAACGCCGATAATGATCCCGAGTGTCGTCAGGATCGACCGCAGGATGTGTCGCCGGATTTCGCGCAGGGCGAGAAGGATCGTGGTTCCAAGCATCAGGCCGGGCTGCCCTCTACCGCCAATGCGCCGCGGTCTATCCGCTCCACCAGACCATCACGGAAACGGACGATAGTTCCGGCATAGGCGGCCATTTCCTCTTCGTGCGTGACCATCAGGATGGTGATGCCTTCAGCATTGAGACGGCGCAGCAATTGCATGATCTCGACCGAGCGTTCGCTGTCGAGGTTGCCGGTGGGTTCATCGGCCAGAAGTACGTCGGGCTGCGTCACCAGCGCGCGGGCGATGGCGACGCGCTGCTGCTGGCCCCCGGAAAGCTCGGCCGGCGTATGATCGGCCCACGGCACCAGACCGACCTGATCGAGCGCGTGCATCGCTGCCTTGCGCCGCTCGCCCTTGCTTGTGCCCCGATAGAGCAGCGGCAGTTCGACATTCTCGAGCGCTGTGGTGCGCGCCAGAAGGTTGAAACCCTGAAACACAAAACCGAGATAGCGCCGCCTGAGCAGGCTGCGCTGGTCACGATCAAGCTTCTGCACCTCGACCCCGCGAAACCGGAACACGCCGCCGGTCGGCACATCAAGGCAGCCCAGGATGTTCATCGTGGTCGACTTGCCTGATCCCGATGGCCCCATGATCGCCACGAATTCGCCGCGCTCGATGGTGAGGTCGACGCCTTTCAGCGCCTGAAACGCCGCCGCTCCGCTACCGAAGGTCTTGGTGATGCCCTCAAGCTGGATCAGGGGTTCCGGTGTCACTGGGCGGCGGCCTTGATGCCTGTGACGACCTTCATGCCCGGCTTCAGCTCCTTCGAGGTGACAACGGTGCGCCGCCCGTCGCTCAGGCCAGTGACGACCTCGATCGCCTTGAGTGTGCCGTCGGCTTGAAGCACCTGCACCTGCTGGCGACTGCCTTCACCGATGGTGGCCTGCTGCTTCTGGTCTTCCAGCCCGATCTGCGGCTGGAACACCCCGCCGCCCGCTTCCTCCTGGGTGTCAGGGCGGAAGCGCAGCGCGGCATTCGGCACCAGCATCGCGCTGCCGGTGTTCTGGGTCGCAATCGTCGCAGTCGCGGTCATGCCCGGGCGCAGCACGCCATCGGGGTTCTGCACGTCCAGCCGCGCTTCGTAGCTGACGACCGATCCGGCCGCAGCCGAGGTCGTTGCGCCGGACTGCGCCTGCACCGTGTTGGCCGAGGCGAGATCGACCCGCTGCAGGGTCGCCGGGAAGCGGCGGCCCGGATAGGCATCGACCGTGAAGGTGGCCTGCTGGCCAGCCTTGACCTGACCGACATCGGCCTCGTCAATCGAGACGCGCAGCTGCATTTCGGACAGGTCTTCGGCGATCACGAACAGGGTGACGGTGTTGAACGCCGCGACCACCGTCTGCCCCGGCTCGATCCGGCGGGCGAGCACCACGCCGTTGACAGGCGCACGGATCACCGCGCGGCTGCGGGTGGTGAGATTGCCCTTGAGCAGGGCGTCGGCGGCTTCGATATTGGCCCGCGCCGAGGCGACTGCAGCCTTGTCGCGCGCGACCGCAGCTTCGGCCTGTTCAAGCTCGATCTGCGAAGGCACACGCCCGTCCGACAGGCGCCGGACTTCCTGAAGCCGGGCCAGTTGCACCCTGTCGATATCATACGTTGCCTGCGCCTGTCCCAGCGCCGCACGCGCCGCATTGAGATTGGCGCGGGCCTGAGCGATCTGCTGGTCGATGATCTCGGTATTGATGATCGCAATCACCTGCCCCTTGGTCACGCGGTCATTCACGTCGACTGTCACGCTGTCGACCGGCCCGGTGACTTCCGCGCCGACTTCGACCTGATTGGTCGGGCGCAGGTTGCCGGTCGCCGAGACCGACAGGGCAAGCGATTCCTTCGCGACGGCCTCGGTGATGTAATCGGGCGGCGGTGCTTCGCGGGTGCATTGCGCAATGGCAAGGATCAGCAGCGCCAGACCCAGGGCAGGCAGCCAGAACTTCATCGTGCGCCGCCAGCGCGGGACCGGCTTGGTGCCGAGGAATTCATCCACGCTGGGCTGCTCGGCCGGATTGCTTGTGTCGTTCACTTCGCTGGCCCCTTCGCCGCAATATCCTCAAGTCCAGCGCCTTCCGGCACCGACCATCCCCCGCCCAGCGCCCGCGCCAGACTGATGAAGGCCAGCGCCCGTGCCGCTTCGGCGTTCACTTGCGCTGTGCGTGTGCTGAGCAGCTGGCTTTCCGCCACCAGCAGCCGCTGGAAATCGATCAACCCGGCCTGATACTGGCTGCGCGCCAGTATTGCGGCGTTCTGCGCACCTTCGCTTGCTTCCCTCAACTCGGTAACCCGGACGGCACTGGTTTCGAGATCGACGCCTGCGCTTTCCACCTCTTCGAGCGCGGTGAGGATGCTCTGGCGCCAGTCGGCCAGCGATCCGTCCGCGATGGCCTGCGCCCCTTCGATCTGCCCGCGTGCGCGGCCGCCGTCGAAGATCAGTTGGGAGAGGCTGGCAAAGACATTGCCGGTGACCAGATCGAACAGGCTGCCGACATCGGTCGCGCTGGTGCCGATAGTGCCGGAAAGCCGCGCCAGCGGATAAAGCTGCGCGCGCGCAACACCGACACGGTCGAGATCGGCAGCAAGCCGCGCCTCGGCAGCGCTCACATCAGGCCGGCGCCGCAGCGTATCGGCCGGCGCGGCAAGAGCAACGTCCGCAGGCGGCACCGGCACAGCCCGCGGAGCGTCAGCCAGAGCGCGATAGACCCTGCCCGGAGGCTCCCCGATCAGCGTCGAGATGGCATTGGCCACCGCGACAAGATTGCTTTCAAGCTGCGGGATACTCGCCGCAGTCTGCGCCCGCTGGGTGCGCGCCTGTTCGACATCAAGGCTGGAGACCAGCCCCGCCTGATTGCGCCAGCGCGCGATCTGGAGGTTGTCTTCCTGATTGGCGAGCGTCTCCCGCGCGATCGCAAGCTGCGCGGCGAGCGAGCGGGCGGTTACCACTTGGCTGGCCACCTGTGCCACGATCACACGCTCCAGATCGCCGAGCGAATAGCCCGCGCTGCGCAGATCGCCGCGTGCAGCATCGACCGATGCGTCGATCCGGCCGAACAGGTCAGCCTCCCACGCTGCATCCGCGCCCAAGGAGAGCAGCACATCATTACCGGCCAGGTCGCCCACATCGCGGCGCGCACCGCCACTGCCGTTGATGGTCGGCACACGCGCCGCGCGGGCCTGCCTCAGCCCGGCACGGGCAGCGCGCAACCGGGTAACGGCCTGCGCCAGATCGAGGTTGTCTGTTTGTGCGCGGGCCACGAATTCCTCGACCAGCGGATCGTTCAGCATCACCCAATAGCGGGCGAGCGTGATGTCGGTCCCGCCCGGCTCGGCCAGCACCCAGCGATCGGGAACCACCTGCGCGCTGGCCATGGCTGGCGGAGTGTCACGCGGGATGCCGCACCCGTTCAGGGCCAGCGCGGCAACCGCCACCACAAGGCCCGCAGTCCGGTTCGCCCTAGTAGCTGCCACTAAAGGCGGCCCTGCTGCAGCTTATGAAACAAGACACTCGCCCCCTTGCAACCTAAAGCCTTGTCATCCCAGCCGAAGCGGATCGCTTCGGCAAGAAAAGATCGACAAAGCGGACATATAACGCACGAATTGGCTACCAGCCTGCCTCTATCGGCACAACGCAGTTTCGTCGGGCGAGAGACATCGCTCATCGATCAAAAGATCGGCACGCGGATCGACGAACGACAATTGCCTCCGTCAGAAGGCGCGTGGCTTACTCGCTTTGGGGGAAGAAGAACGAGCGCAGATGCTCGCCGATGCGCGCCGGGCGCAGGGTTTCGGCATCGATGCAGCACCAGCTCGATTGCACTTCGGCCAGCACATCCTCGCCCCGCTTGATCAGCGTGGAGTAAAAGGCGCGCGCGCCGTTGAAGCGTTCGAGCACGGTTTGCGCGATCACGTCATCTTCGAGGAAGGCGGGCTTGCGATAGGTAATCTCGTGCTTGAGCGCGACCCACGCCTTGCTCGCCACATCTTCCGCCGGAGCAATCCCGCGCCAGTGTGCCAGCACCGCGTCCTGCACCCAGTTCAGATAGCGCGCATTGTTGACGTGACCCATGAAATCGATGTCGGCAGGCAGGACCGTAATCGGGTGCAAAAACGCGGCGGCAGGGGATTCGTTTGCTGACATAGGTGTTAGCTAGCGCAAGATTATGACAAATTCCACCGCGCCATGCCGGTAAATCGCCGCAATCTTGCCACGGCTCGGCAAAGATGATTAGGGGGCGTGACCAAGGGGCATCACCTTTGCCCCCAATCCTACCTCAAGTGATGGACTGTCGAACATGGCCAGCCGCCCCCGCACTCTCTACGAAAAGATCTGGGACGCGCATGTCGTCGAGACGCGTGATGACGGGACGGCACTGGTCTATATCGACCGGCATCTGGTCCACGAAGTCACCAGCCCGCAGGCGTTCGAGGCGTTGAAAGTGGCCGGTCGTCCAGTGCGTCGGCCCGAATTGACCCTCGCAGTACCCGATCACAACCTGCCAACGACCGCGCGACGGGATGCGGACGGGGTGCCGATCCCCATCGACGACCCCGAAAGCGCAGCCCAGCTCGCCGCGCTGGAAGTGAACGCGCCTGCTTTCGGCATCCGCTACATCCCGGCGACCGCCAAGGAACAGGGCATCGTCCATGTGGTCGGCCCCGAACAGGGCTTCTCGCTGCCCGGCACCACCATCGTCTGCGGCGATTCGCACACCGCCTGTCACGGCGGCCTCGGCGCGCTCGCTTTCGGCATCGGCACGAGCGAGGTCGAGCATGTGCTGGCGACGCAAACCCTTCTTCTCCAGCAATCGAAGCCGATGGAAGTGCGGGTCGAGGGCGAACTTGGCCCCGGCGTCAGCGCCAAGGACCTGATCCTCCACATCATCGGCCGCATCGGCGCGGCGGGCGGCAGCGGTTACGTGATCGAATATCGCGGCCGCGTGTTCGAAGCGATGACCGTCGAGGAACGCCTCACCGTCTGCAACATGAGCATCGAGGCCGGTGCGCGTGCGGGCCTGATTGCGCCTGACGATGTGACCTTCGCCTATCTCAAGGGCCGCCCGATGGCCCCGACAGGCGCGGAATGGGATGCGGCGGTCGCCTATTGGCGCACGCTCCATTCGGACGAAGGCGCGGTCTTTTCCAAATCGGTCGTCATCGACGCCGCCGGAGTGGAGCCCAGCGTCACATGGGGCACCAGCCCCGAAGACGTCGTGCCGATCGGCGGGCGCGTGCCTGCGCCCGAGGACTTCGCTGACGAAAGCAAGCGCGTCGCCGCCCGGAAATCGCTCGACTATATGGGCCTCACCCCTGGCACCCCGATGACCGAAGTGCCAATCGAGAACGTGTTTATCGGCAGCTGCACCAACAGCCGCATCGAAGACCTGCGCGCCGCCGCCGCGATCCTCAAGGGCCGCCACAAGGCCGACAACGTGCGCTGGGCGATCGTTGTCCCCGGATCGGGGCTGGTGAAAGCCATGGCCGAGGAAGAAGGCCTCGACCGCATCTTCACCGATGCGGGCTTCGAATGGCGCGAGCCGGGCTGTTCGGCGTGTCTGGGCATGAACCCCGACAAGGTGCCGCCGGGTGAACGCTGCGCTTCGACCAGCAACCGCAACTTCGTCGGCCGCCAGGGGCCGGGTGCGCGCACCCACCTTGTTTCGCCTGCAATGGCGGCGGCGGCGGCGGTTACGGGACGGCTTGCCGACGTGCGCGAACTGGTGTGATGATGGGGCGCAGAAGCCTTCTGGGCGGCGGCCTCGGCGGGCTGCTGGCGGGGCTGTTCCGCACCACGGGCGCGCAAGCTCAACAGCCTGCCATACCGGGCATGATCACGATCGACGATCCGCGCTTCGAGCGGTTTTTCGCGGCCCGATTGCAGCTCTGGTCCACCATCGGGACGGTCGATGATGATGTCATCGCCTATCTCGTCAGCCCGGAATTTCAGGGCGCGCCCGCATGGCCCACCACGCGCCAGGCCTTCCGCGTGGTGCGTCCTGCGGGAAGCCTGATCATCGCCTCCGACGGCCTCAGCGACCTGTTCGTGGATAGCAACATGCCCGGGCCCGGATTCGAATGCGAGGTTTACCTCGAAAGCCCGGATATCGCGGACGCCGGTTTCGAAGCCATCCGCGACAGCTGGCAGTTTTCGCTGATCGAGAGCTTCGCCCGGAACGTGGCGAACTGGGGCGGGATTGACGACCAGCTCGAACGCCTCGGCGTGATCTCGCTGGAACTGCCTGCTCCGGACAATATGCCCGAACGCTGGATCACGCCGAGCGGCAATGTCGGCGCGCTCGTCAACATCGAGGTGCCGGACCGACCGGCGGTGTGCCAGCTTGACGAAGGTGTCACCATTCGCCTTGTCGCGCTCACCATCCTGCTGCCCGACGAGACCGAATATGTGATCGCAGGCCGTGCCGTGGCGCGGACCGAACTTGTCCGGAAGCTCGTTTCGTCGGGAACCGGCCTGACGTCACCCGCCAATCGCCGCTCGGTGCTTGCGTAAGCGCAAAAGACGGACCATTTTGCGATCATGACCGACAAGCCCAAATCGAACACCGCCCGTAACGCCGCGATTGCTGCTGCCGGCGCCATCGGATCGGCGGCCATTGCTGCCGCACTGCTCTACACGAACAAGCGCAAGAAGAAGCCGAACGAGCCGACCCAGCCCGGCCCGATCCCCTCGGGCGAACCGCCCCAGACCGACTGACAGGACAATAATGCAACCGCTCACCCGCGTCGAAGGCCGCGCCATCCCGCTTGGCCTCAAGAATGTCGATACCGACATCATCATTCCGGCCAAGTGGCTGAAGACGATCAGCCGCGATGGTCTGGGCGCAGGCGCGTTCGAGGTGCTGCGGGCAGAGCCGGGCAATGTCTTCGACGATCCCGCCTACCAAGGCGCGCCGATCCTGATTGCAGGCGACAACTATGGCTGCGGGTCGAGCCGCGAGCATGCCGCGTGGGCGATGCTCGACCTCGGCATCCGCGTGGTCATCGCGCCGAGCTTTTCCGACATCCATTCGGGCAACGCGGTCAAGAACGGCATCTTGCCGGTGGTGCTGCCGCAGGAAGCGGTCGACCGCCTGTTGGAAGTGGCGCGCGAGGGTCTGGAGATCACCATCGATCTCGAAGCGCAGACCGTCACCACCCCCTATCAGGACCGCTTCACCTTCGACATTGACCCGTTCCGCAAGCACTGCCTGCTGCACGGCCTCGACGAGGTCGGGCTGACCATGGCGCGCGGCGAGGCTATCGGCGGCTTCGAGGCGCAGCGCACTGCTGACCAGCCGTGGCTGATGCGCGGCACTGCTGCTTAAAAATACGAGACAGGGAGAGACATCATGAAAGCCATTCGCACCCACGCCACCGGTGGGCCTGAGACGCTGACGCTCGACGAGGTCGAAACCCCGACCCCCGGCAAGGGCGAAGTGCTGGTCGCGGTCAAGGCCTGCGCGATCAACTATCCCGACGGGCTGATGCTGCGCGATATGTACCAGTTCAAACCGCAGCGCCCGTTCTCGCCCGGCGGCGAGATTTCGGGCGTGGTCGAAGCGGTCGGCGAAGGGGTCGATGGCTTCAAGGTCGGTGACAAGGTGCTCGCCGGGATCGGCAATGGCGGACTGGCTGAAAAGGTCGTGGTGCCTGCGGGGCGGATGTTCGCGGTGCCGGACGGTGTGCCGTTCGAAAAGGCGGCCAGCCTGCTGATGACCTATGGCACGACCATCCACGGATTGAAGGATCGCGGGCACATCAAGGCGGGCGATACCGTGCTGATCCTTGGTGCGGCGGGCGGCGTGGGCCTTTCCGCGATCGAACTCGCCAAGGCGTTTGGCGCGCGCGTGGTTGCCGCTGTCTCCTCCGAAGCCAAGGGCGAAGTCGCCCGCACAGCAGGGGCCGACGAAGTGGTGATCTACCCCCGCGAAGCAATGGACAAGGACGCGTCGAAGGCGCTGGCTGAAGCCTTCAAGAAAGCCTGCGGCCCCGAAGGCGCGAATATCGTCTATGACATCGTCGGCGGGCAATATTCCGAGCCTGCCCTGCGCGCCATCGCGTGGGAGGGCCGCTTCCTTGTGGTCGGCTTCCCCGCCGGGATCGCCAAGATGCCCCTGAACCTCACCCTGCTGAAGTCCTGCGATATCTGCGGCGTGTTCTGGGGCGCCTTCACCGCGCGCGAGCCCGAAGCCTTCCACGCTCAGGTGAACGAGCTGTTTGCGCTGATGCAGGCAGGCACAATCGACCCGCTGGTCAGCGAAACCTTCCCCCTCGCCCGCGCCGGCGATGCCATCGCCAAGCTCGAAGCGCGCGAGGCGGTGGGCAAGCTGGTCGTAACGATGGACTAAGCCGACGCGCGCGCGGCTTCCTGCTTGAAGCCGCGCGCTGCCATCTCTATCGCTGGCAGCGGATCGTATCCGAAGGGACACACAAGAATGACCGATTTCAAGGATCGTGAACGCGCTGAAGAAGCCAAGTTCGCGCTCGACAACGACACCGCCTTCCGCATCGCTGCGCGCCGCAACCGGCTGCTGGGCGAATGGGCTGCGGGCCTGATGAACCTCACGCCGGAAGAAACCGACGCCTATCGCAAGGCGGTGGTGCAGGCCGATTTCGAGGAATCAGGGGACGAGGATGTGGTGCGCAAGCTGCTCGGTGACCTCACCGGCGCGCGCACCGATATCACCGAGGCTGACATTCGGGCGAAGCTGGAAGAAATGACGGTAGAGGCCCGCCGCCAGCTGTTCGGCGAGGAATAAGCCATGCCGATGTCCGCCAGCGCCATCGAAGCCGCGATCCTCGCCGCCCTTCCGGGTGCAACGGTCGAATTGCGGGATCTTGCCGGCGATGACGACCACTGGGCCGCCACCGTCACCGCGCCGCAATTTGCAGGCCTGAGCCGTGTGGCGCAGCACAAGCTGGTCTATGCCGCATTCGGCGGACGCATGGGCGGTGAACTGCACGCCTTGCAAGTCACCACCGTGGTCCCCACGTAAACACGCAACATTCACCCAAGTATCAGGGGCGCAACGCACCATGACCGACGTCAATTCCCGCATTTCCGACCTCGTCACTGCCAATGACGTGGTGCTGTTCATGAAAGGCACGCCGCTGTTCCCGCAATGCGGCTTTTCCGCGCGCGCCATCGCGATCCTCGATCATTGCGGCGTCGCCTATGAAAGCGTCGACGTGTTGCAGGACATGGAAATCCGTCAGGGCATCAAGAATTTCTCGGAATGGCCGACGATCCCTCAGCTTTACGTGAAGGGCGAATTCCTCGGTGGCAGCGACATCATGACCGAGATGTTCGAAGCGGGCGAATTGCAGCAGATGCTCGACCAGCACGGCGTCGCCAAGGTCAGCTAGATAATTGCCCGGCCCGGCCGAAGGGCCGCAAGGGCGACCGCCCGCCGGCCGGTCAGGCCGAAAGCCAAGCAGCGCGGACGCGCTGCGCCCGGCATCTGAGGGCCCAAACAAAAAAGCGCTCCGCAGGACCAGTGCGGAGCGCTTTTTATTTCGGGGAGGCGCAACCCGGAGACCAGGTTGGATCGCGCCTCGTCAAAGACCAGTAGGACCGCCCCAAACAATGCACAGTGCGTGCCAAACTCCGGAAATGGCTGAATTCCGGCATTTTTCCTCACTGTGACACTCAACCACAAGGCGCGGTTGTAAAGCAGTCCGACACCCCCTCACCTCGCCTTCGGGACGTGCCACGACATTGCCACCATTACCGGCAGGGATGCGCCAAAGAGCTTGGCAAGCGCTTGCCGCAAGGCCATCCTTTGCCGCGATGACCAGTAACACAACAAGCGATTCCGGCCGTGCTTCCGATACCGGGGGCATTCCCGCCGCAACCATCATCATTTTCCGCAATGCCCCCGATGGCAGCGCGCCCGAAGTGCTGATGACCGTGCGGTCGCGCAACATGACCTTCGCGGGCGGAATGGCGGTATTTCCCGGCGGGCGGGTCGATCCGGCTGACTATGCGCTCGGCGAAAGTGTGGCAGCGGCCAGCGGCCTTTCCTTCGATGAAGCCGCGCACCAGATCGCCGCTGTGCGCGAGACATTGGAGGAAACCGGCCTCGCGCTCGGCCTTGCGGGCGATATCGACGCGGCCCGCGCCGCCGCAGCCCGCGCCATGCTGGCCGAAACCGGTGCTCTCGCCCCGGTTCTCGACGCATTCGGCTGGAGCCTCGATCTTGCCCAGATCACGCCCTTCGCCCGCTGGTTCCCGAAGAACGAGGCCATCGCCCGCGTTTATGACACCCGCTTCTACCTCGCCAACCTCGGCACAGGGGCGGTGGATGTGTCGATTGACCATGCGGAAAACACCCACCTGTTCTGGACCAGCGCACAGGGCGCGCTGGAGGCGGCGGAGCGCGGCGAGATCAAGCTGATCTTCCCCACCCGCCGCAATCTGGAACGCCTTGCGCTTTTCGCCAGCTACGAAGAAGCCCGCGCCCAGGCCGAAGCCATCCCGGTGCGCACGATCATGCCGCAAGTGGTCGAGCAGGACGGCAGGCCGTGGCTGACGATCCTTGCCGATGCGGGCTACCCGGTGACCGGCGAACTGCTGGAAAATGTCGCGCGCAGCTGAACGCTGGCATCCTCAGCCGAGGAACAGTTCCGCCATGGCGTCGATGATGGCGTCCGTGCCAAGGCGGTAGGTGCGGTGGAGGTCGACAAGATCGCCCGTCTGCCCGAAGCGGTCGGTGCCCAGCGGGCTGACGCGGTGGCCCTTCACGCCGCCGAGCCATGACAGCGCAGCGGGCGACCCGTCGAGCACGGTGACAAGACCGGCATCCGGGGCAAGCTGGCCGAGCAGTGCTTCGACATGGCCGGGCTGGCGCGCACCGCCCTGCCAGCGCGCAGCGCGGGCGGCGGACCAGTCGCGGTGCAGCCTGTCGGGCGAAGTCACGGCGAGCAGGCCGAGGCCGGGCAAGTCGTCCGCGAGCTGCTCCCACGCGGCAATCGCCTCGGGCGCGACCGCGCCGCTGTAAGCAATGGCTGCCTTGGCCCCCGACGCAGGTTCGCGCAGCCAATAGGCTCCGGCCAGCGCACCTGCCTCCCATTCCTTGCCTGTCCGCTCCTGCTGTTCGATCTGGCGGGTGGTGAGGCGCAGATATACGCTGCTGCCATCATCGGTCTGCATATGCCGGAAGGCCCAACCCATCAGCAGCGCAACTTCATCGGCAAAGGCAGGCTCGAAGCTGTCCAGCCCCGGCTGTCCCATCCCGATCAGGGGCGTATTGATCGACTGGTGCGCCCCGCCTTCGCCCGCCAGCGTGATACCGGAAGGCGTGCCGACCAGCAGGAACCGCGCATCCTGATAGCAGCCATAATTCAGCGCATCGAGACCGCGTGCGATGAAGGGATCATAGACCGTGCCGACCGGCAGCAGCCGCGTGCCGAAATGCGGGGCGGCAAGGCCCAGCGAGGCGAGCAGCAGGAAAAAGTTGTTCTCGGCAATCCCAAGCTCGATATGCTGCCCCGCTGTCGTCGCGGTCCATTTCTGCGCCGAGGGGATGCGCGCGTTCTGGAACACGTCCGCAAGCTCCTGCCGCCGGAACAGCCCGCGCTGGTTGACGAAGGCACCGAGGTTGGTGGTCTGGGTCACGTCCGGTGCGGTGGTCACGAGACGGTCAGCCAGCGGCTCGTCCGACTTGGCCAGATCGAACAGCACCCGCCCGAACGCGGCCTGTGTCGATTGCACCGCGCCCTCCGGCACCGGCAAACGTTCAGGCACGGGAACCGCCGGAGCGCGGTGTTCGGCGGCTTTGCGGGCGATCGGGCTCGCTTTCACCAGCGCATCAAGGCTGGCGGCGAGATTATCGCCAAGGCCCGCCCACTTGTCCCATTCCTCGCCAGGCTGGATGCCGAGTTCGGCGCGCAGCCCTTCGATCTGCGCGGTGTTCATCATGCCGGAATGGTTGTCCTTGTGCCCCGCCAGCGGCAACCCGTAGCCTTTGACGGTGTAGGCGATGAATAGTGTCGGCTGATCGTCAGTTACGCCATCAAAGGCGTCGAGCAGGGTTTCGATGCAATGCCCGCCGAGATTGGTCATCAACCGGGCGAGTTCGGCATCGTCATGATCGGCCAGCAGTTCGGCGATCCCCGCCACGCCGCCCAGATCGCGGGTCAACCGCTCCCGCCACGCCGCGCCGCCAAGATAGGTCAGCACAGCGAAATCGGCGTTGGGGCAATTCTCGATCCAGTCCTCCAGCGCCGCGCCGCCGGGGCGCAGGAACGCCTCGCGCTGCAGGCGCCCGTGCTTCAGCGTCACCACCCGCCAGCCGCAGGTTTCGAAGATGTCGTCGAAGCGGCGGAACATCCGGTCGGCGGTGGTCGCGTCCAATGACTGGCGGTTGTAGTCGACGATCCACCAGCAGTTTCTGAGGTCGTGCTTGTAGCCTTCGATCAGGCACTCATAGATATTGCCTTCATCAAGCTCGGCATCGCCCATCAGCGCGATCATCCGGCCGGCATCCGCTTCGGCCAGCCTGCCTTGCGCAATCAGGTAATCCTGCACCAGAGAGCTGAACGCCGTCACCGCCACGCCCAGCCCGACCGATCCGGTCGAGAAGTCCACCGGGATCGTGTCTTTGGTGCGGCTCGGATAGGACTGGACCCCGCCCAGCCCGCGAAACGCTTGCAGCTTCTCGCGGGTCTGCTCGTCCAGCAGGTAATGGATCGCGTGCAGCACCGGCCCCGCGTGCGGCTTGACCGCCACCTTGTCCTGCGGCCGCAGCGCATGGAAATAGAGCGCGGTCATCACCGCCGTGATCGAGGCGCAGGATGCCTGATGCCCGCCGACCTTCAGCCCGTCACGCTTCTCGCGCAGGTTGTTGGCATTGTGCACCGTCCATGACGAAAGCCAACGCAGCCGCTGCTCGATCTGGGTGAGCAGCGCGATCTGTTCGGCGCGTGCGGCATCTTGTGACGGATTGTGCGCAGTTATGGCGTTCATCTCGGTTCCATCGAATGTGTCGCTTGCAGGGGTAACAGCGGATTGTCACCACGTGATCGGGCTGGACGGTTCTACCCCGCGCTGCGCCGATACAGTGACCGTTTCCGGCAGAACACCCTCGATTCGTGCTTTTTGCGCAAACAGGCAAGCGGTGAAACGCGGGGTTTTCACTTGATGCACGGCTTTGCGGGTGCCACCGAATTGGGTGCCGACCATTTCTATCAGACCAAGGACACCCTGCCGCCATGAAGACCCGCGCCGCCGTTGCCTTTGAGGCGAAAAAGCCGCTCGAAATCGTCGAGCTTGACCTTGAAGGCCCCAAGGCCGGCGAAGTGCTGGTCGAAATCATGGCGACCGGCATCTGCCACACCGACGCCTATACGCTGGACGGGTTCGACAGCGAGGGCATTTTCCCGAGCGTGCTCGGTCATGAGGGCGCAGGGATCGTGCGCGAAGTCGGTGCGGGGGTGACCAGCGTGAAGCCGGGCGATCACGTCATCCCGCTCTACACGCCGGAATGTCGCCAGTGTAAGTCGTGCCTCAGCGGCAAGACCAACCTGTGCACCGCGATCCGCGCGACGCAGGGCAAGGGGTTGATGCCCGATGGCACCACGCGTTTCAGCTACAAGGGCCAGCCGATCTTCCACTACATGGGCTGCTCGACCTTCTCGAACTTCACCGTGTTGCCGGAAATCGCGGTCGCCAAGATCCGTGAAGACGCGCCGTTCCAGAGCGCCTGCTATATCGGCTGCGGGGTGACGACGGGCGTGGGCGCGGTCACCAACACCGCCAAGGTGCAGGTCGGCGACAATGTCGTGGTGTTCGGCCTCGGCGGGATCGGCCTCAACGTCATTCAGGGCGCGCGGCTGGCGGGGGCGAACCTCATCATCGGGGTCGATATCAATCGGGCGCGCGAGGAATGGGGCCGCAAGTTCGGCATGACCCACTTCCTCAACTCCAAGGGACTGAGCCGCGAGGAGACGGTCGCCAAGATCGTCGAAATGACCGATGGCGGCGCGGATTACACTTTCGATGCCACCGGCAACACCGAAGTGATGCGCACCGCACTGGAGGCCTGCCATCGCGGCTGGGGCACCAGCATCATCATCGGCGTGGCCGAAGCGGGCAAGGAAATCGCCACCCGCCCGTTCCAGCTCGTTACCGGGCGCAACTGGCGCGGCACCGCGTTCGGCGGAGCCAAGGGCCGCACCGATGTGCCCAAGATCGTCGACATGTACATGACCGGCAAGATCGAAATCGACCCGATGATCACCCACGTCATGGGCCTCGAGGAGATCAACACCGCCTTTGACCTGATGCACGAAGGCAAGTCGATCCGCAGCGTCGTCGTGTTCTGATGGAGACGCTGTCGCAAAACCGCAGCCATGGCGGCACGCAGGGCGTTTATCGCCATGTGTCCGCTGTGACCGGCACTGACATGACCTTCGCCGTGTTCGTCCCCGATCATGCGCCGGGGACGAAGCTGCCGGTCCTGTGGTATCTTTCGGGCCTGACCTGCACCCATGCCAATGTCATGGAAAAAGGCGAATACCGCGGGCCTTGTGCCAATCATGGCGTCATCCTCGTCGCCCCCGACACCAGCCCGCGCGGCGATGATGTGCCTGACGACGAGGCTTATGACTTCGGCAAGGGCGCAGGCTTCTACTGCGATGCGACGCAGGAACCGTGGGCGCAGCATTACCGGATGCGCTCCTATTTAGAGGATGAGCTTCCCGCGATGATCGCCGCAAACTTCCCGGCCGACATGGCGCGGCAGGGGATTACCGGCCATTCGATGGGCGGCCACGGCGCTCTTACCATAGCCTTGCGCAACCCTGATCGTATCCGTTCCGTCAGCGCCTTCGCGCCGATCTGCGCGCCTGCACAGGTGCCGTGGGGCGAAAAGGCCTTCAGCCGCTATCTGGGCGAGGATCGTTCGGCATGGGCAGAATATGATGCGGTCGCGCTGATCGAAGGCGGCGCGCGCCTGCCCGATCTGCTGGTCGATCAGGGCAGCGCCGATGCGTTCCTTGCCGAGCAACTCGGCACCCCGCTGCTCGAAGCCGCCTGCAAGGCTGCGGACATTCCGGCGACAATCCGGATGCAGGAGGGTTACGACCACTCCTACTTCTTCATTTCGACCTTCATGGCCGATCACATCGCCTGGCACGCGGAGCGGCTGAAGCCCTAAGGCGCAAGCCCTCCGACCATTTCTGCAAAGGGCGTCTGGTCGACCATGATTGCGCCTGCGCGTGGCCGGTCGAGATCAAGGATCACGCCGAACGCCAGAGCAATCAACAAGTAGAGCGTGGTGGAAGCGGCGCGGTGGCGACCGCGCGATCCGGCCAGCGCATAGCCCAGCATCGCCGCCGAGATCACCGCATAGGCCGCCAGCAGCCACAAGACCCGCGCCGGCAAATGCGCCTGGGTGAGCGCCTGCCTCCGCACAGCGGCATCCTCGACCGTGTCATAGGCGCTGGCGAGCGCGACAGCGTGCGGACCGGGCGATCCCTGCTTCAAGACAGCGCGGACATGGCCCGCAATCGGATCGCGCAGGCGCGCTGCCTGTTCTTCAGCCACCAGCCGCGCTGCGCCGTCTGCCATCTCGGCGGCTTTCAACCGCGCCGCGGCATAGCGCGCCAGATCGGTCTTGAGCGGCCCCGCCTGTTCGGGCGGCAGCCCTTCGGCGAGCATGGCAAGATAGCCGACGGCGCTGGTCTCCTGCAGCATGAGGTCGCGGCGATCCTCAAGCCGGGTCAGCGCCATCG
>Ga0209812_10001079_pt1 | contig 20625 bp, 19 predicted proteins | sample JI71714BDNA_FD_187502 | JGI IMG/M metagenome (GOLD analysis project Ga0209812, IMG submission 187502) | Wastewater effluent complex algal communities from Wisconsin, to seasonally profile nutrient transformation and Carbon sequestration -... | ecosystem: Engineered > WWTP > Effluent > Algae...
GTGGCAACCACAATGGCACAAACTAAACATAATGAAACTACTACAATCAGTGTTTTGCTGATGCTGTCGTTATTACTAGACATTACGTACCAGCCTCCGCTTGATATTGGCTTGCGCGACGAAGAAATCAAATAATGGAGCAAACAAGTTAGCAAACAAAATCGCTAACATCATTCCTTCCGGATATGCTGGGTTGACGACACGAATCATCACCACCATAAAACCAATCAGAATACCGTATGCCCATTTACCCTGGTTAGTAAAGGCGGCTGACACAGGATCGGTTGCCATGAAGAACATACCAATAGCAAAACCACCCAGTACCAGATGCCAATGCCAAGGCATTGCAAATAATGGATTTGAGCTAGAACCTACAGCGTTGAACAGGTAGCTGGTTAAAATCATACCGACCATGACACCTAACACAATACGCCATGAAGCAATACGGAAGTAAATTAACGCCAAGCCACCAATTAACAGGGCAAGTACCGATGTCTCGCCTACTGAACCTGGGATAAAACCTAAAAACGCATCCCACCACAGTTGCGTGTTGGCTGCATAATCTAATTCACCCATTTGGGCTTTACTTAACCACGTAGCACCTGAGTAACCATCAGCCACGGTCCATACTGCATCACCTGAAATTTGTGCTGGGTAAGCAAAGAACAAGAATGCACGACCTGCTAGTGCTGGATTTAGGAAGTTACGGCCTGTACCACCGAACACCTCTTTGGCAACAACCACACCAAAGGTGATACCTAAGGCAACCTGCCACAATGGAATAGTTGCAGGGAGGATTAACGCGAATAAAATGGAGCTTACAAAGAAACCTTCGTTTACTTCATGTTTACGAACAGAAGCAAACAACACTTCCCAGAAGCCACCCACCACAAAAGTTACAGCGTAGATGGGTAAAAACCACACCGCACCATAAAACATTTTGGCGCCCCAGCCTGACTCCGCAGTAAGCTCGCCACCAAAGGCCGAGTAGATAGCAACTTGCCACGTATCAGGCGTTGCAAAACCTTGGGCCAAGGCTAATGAAGCCTGGTGACCAATGTTGTACATGCCGAAGAAAAGTGCTGGAAATAATGCCAGCCACACGAAAATCATAATGCGCTTAAGGTCAATGCTATCGCGAATGTGTGTGCCATTCTTAGTTACATAACCTGGCGTATACAGAACGGTAGCCACCGCTTCATATAATGCGTACCATTTTTCGTATTTACCGCCTTGTTCAAATTGCGGTTCAATGCGCTCTAAAAAATGCTTTAAGCTCATGATTAGCCTTCCTTCTGGATGGTATTCAAGCAATTGCGCAGAATGGTGCCGTAATCGTATTTACCCGGACATACATAAGTACATAAGGCTAAATCTTCTTCGTCCAGTTCTAAGCAACCTAAAGTTTGTGCCCCGTCAGTGTCACCAGAAATCATGTCGCGCAACAATAACGTCGGCAGAATATCTAATGGCATTACCCGCTCATAGTTACCGATCGGTACCATAGCCCGTGAAGAACCGTTAGTGGTTGTTGTTAAATTGAACAACTTTTTCGGATTCAAATGGCCAAGGTAAGCGCGCGTCACAGAATGCTTTTCAGCACCTGGTGCGATCCATCCTAAGAAATGTTTGTCGTAGCCTTCAGCTAATACTGATAATTGCGTATGGAAACGACCAACGTATCCATTTACACCTTTGGCTGTGGTACCCGCGAGAACTGAGCCTGAAATAATACGGTTTTGACCGTCATTAAGTTCACCTGCAGTTAATTCTTCAACCGAAGCACCTAACAAGGTTTTGATTAAACGTGGCGATTTCACTACAGGACCGGCTAAAGCAATTACGCGCTCATTATGTAGCTCACCCGTAGCAAATAATTTGCCTACAGCAATAACATCTTGATAGCCAATATGCCATACCACTTTCTTAGTGCTTGCCGCGTCTAAGAAATGAATATGCGTACCAACTAAGCCGGCAGGGTGAGGACCGTCAAACTCAGCAACCGTAACGTGCGATATGCTCGGTACATTAGCACCGGCTTTCTTCGTCAAGTACACTTTACCGTCTGTTAAGCGCGAAATAACCGTTAAGCCTTGTGTAAAGGCGTTAGCATCAGCTGCAATAACCACTGCAGGATCAGCCGCTAACGGGTTGGTATCCATCGCATTAACAAAGATAGCTTTAGGTGTGCTGTCAATTGCAGGTGATTGCGAGAAAGGACGTGTTCTAAAAGCAACCCACAAACCTGAGTCAACCAAGTTTTGTTTAACTTGTTCGGCTGTTAACGTTGTAAGTTGATCGGCTGAGTACGCAGTAAAGCGTTCAGCTTCATCACCCGAGGCCGCAATCACAACAGATTGCAATACCCGTTTAGCACCACGATTGATCTCTTTAACCGTACCCGCGATAGGCGCCGTAAATTTAACACCAGGGTTTTTCTTATCTTCGAAAAGCACCTGACCTTTTTTTACGGTATCACCTACTTCGACCGCCATGGTCGGACGCATACCAACATACTCTTCACCTAAAACGGCGACAGTTGTGACGGTATTGCCCGTAGTGATCTCTTGTTTAGGACTGCCTGCAAGGGGAATGTCCAAGCCTTTTTTGAGTTTTATCATACGTACTTGCACTACTATTTTGGGAAGAAACAGGGCCTAGTTTTTCAGCTGCTTAGCCGCAGCACACCTGGTTTTACAATTGCGCTGCCTGCAACTGCACAAAAGATAACCAGATACACGTATTAAAGTCGCGAATTCTACCATTAAACCCTTAGTGTATCCATGGTATTGCCAAAAATTATCCATGCATTGCACAAGAACATTAATAGGCTTATCCAGCATAAAAGCTGCGAGGAGCATGCTTTTATGCTGTCAATACGACTAATTTACCAAATTGTGTAATGGGCGTACTGGCGACACATCGGCAGTGTAATCGACATGCGCATAACCAAACCCGAACAATCTTAAAAATTCATTATGATAGCCCGCATAATCCGTTAAGGTATCAATGGTTTCAGTGCTCACTTGCGCCCATAATCCTTTTACGGTCTCTTGCACATGATCACTTAATTCTTTGCCGTCCATGCGTAAACGTCCGGCCTCATCCAGTAATGGATCTGCACTGTAAAGCCCCTGCCGGAACAAACCATTAATTTGCTCTATACACCCTTCGTGTGTGCCCTCGGCTTTCATTACGCGATACAGCAACGAAATATAAAGGGGCATAATAGGTATAGCAGAGCTTGCTTGGGTTACCAGTGCTTTTAACGACGCAACGTAGGCTTTGCCATTTTTCGCTTTTAAACTCGCGGTGATAGCGGCCGCAGCGCGGTCTAAATCTTCTTTCGCTTTGCCTATCGTCGCTTTTCCATATATAGGCCATGTTAGCTCTTTACCAATATAGGTATAAGCCACCGTTTGACAACCTTCCGCCAAGACACCCGCAGCGGCTAATTGACCTAACCAACGCTCCCAGTCTTCTCCGCCCATCACTTTTACGGTGTTATAAATTTCTTCCTCATTAGCAGGATCGACGGACACCTCTTCAATTTCACGTTTTGATGTGTTCAGATTTTTTGCTGTATAAGATTGGCCAATCGGTTTTAATACTGAGCTAAACACTTCCCCTGTAACAGGGTCTTTACGCCGTGGCGCAGCTAAACTGTATACGACTAAATCAATCTTACCCATTTCACTGCGAATGATCTCAATTGCTTGTGCTTTTAATTCATCCGTAAAGGCATCACCGTTTAGGTGTTTATTCCATAAACCTGCTTTCGATGCTGCATCTTCAAAAGCAGCGGTGTTATACCAGCCGGCTGAACCGGTTTTACTGTCTGTGGGTTCTTTTTCGAAAAACAAGCCAAGCGTATTGGCGCCAGAGCCAAAAGCCGCAGTGATCCGAGAGGCTAAACCGTACCCTGTCGAGGCACCAATTACTAATACATTTTTGGGTCCATTGGCGACTGGACCTAAGGCTTTAACATAAGCGATTTGTTCATTAACATGCTCTGCACAGCCCGTAGGATGTGCGTTTGTACAAATAAAACCACGAATTTTTGGTTGAATAACCATGAGGAAACCTGCTGTTGTCGTTATTAAAGTGCCGATAGTGTAAAACTTTAACGCAAAAAACAGGTCTGATCAGCAAAAAAACGTGTTATGCATCTTTATCTACTTTATTGCCACCAAAACATTTAGGCGAGGCTGGCGGTTTTTCGGCATAGTATTCATACCATTCGGAGGGGGTGTAGGTATGTAAGGCGAGCGCATGAATTTTTTCTGCTAGTTCCTCAGCTACGATAGCATTCACAGCACGATGACGCTGCAGTAAGCGCATACCATCAAAGGCAGGTGTCACAATCACCACTTTAAAATGGGACTCTGATCCCGCGGGAACGTTATGATTAGCACTTTCGTTTATCACGTCCAAAAAAACAGGTTTAAATGCGGCTAATAATTTTTGCTCAATAGAAGTGTGGATTAACATTGTTGTACCGCTCCTTTTGTTATCCCTGTGGTTATTCTAGCTAAGCCCTGACATTTTGTCCTGTAAAAACACCTCTGAACAGCCTGTAGCACGATGGCACGCGAAGGATCTTCTGCCATTGGCAGAAATAATCCGCTATGTCTCACAGCTTACTGCATTGATATGACAGGCTTAACAGTTGTCGCACCGCTTGCACCATGTCAGAATAGCATTCTACATTTGTTGATGACATGATTATGAATACGCTTTTTAGTTTAGGTGCCACCGAACTTCATTTGCAGCGCTGGCCGCTGAACCAACCAAATCAAAGTTTGCAAGCTTGGGATGCCGCCGATGAGCTAATATTAGAGCAAGCCATAGCGTATTGCCGTGCTTGGCCTGCAACAACCTCTCATCCTTTGCAGGTACTGATTCTAAATGATGCGTTTGGCGCCCTATCCTGTGGCATCAGTACTGTTTTACCCATTGAAAGCGCGCTATTTGTGGTGCAAGACTCGGTTTTATCGCAACATGCCAGTCGCCATAACCGCGCTCAAAACGCGATACAAAACCAAGCGCTTTATGAACTCACCAGTTTAGATCCCTTACCTTCAGCGCCAAACCTAGTGCTGTTTAAGTTACCGTCGAATCATAGCTACTTAACATACCAGCTTGCAGCATTAAAACAGATCATCACACCACAGAGTCGGCTCATCATTGCCGCCAAAGCTAAAGATATCACACGGAACGTCCTGAGCTTATTTGAGCAATTTATAGGGCCAACGCACGCATCACTCACAATAAAAAAATGTCGTTATATTGAAACAGAATACGATACAACCCGGATCCCGCCTGCCACACACTTTCCGCTACGCTGGCCATTAGGCAACGGCAATACCATGTTGGTTAATCATGCGAATGTGTTTGCCCGCGAGCAATTGGATATTGGTGCACGGTTTTTTTTAGATCATTTGCCCACCGTGGCGACCCAAAGTACGGTCATTGATTTAGGTTGTGGCAATGGTGTGCTCAGTTTACAACTTCTAGCGCAACAGCCGCAGTGCAACTTAATAGCCTGTGATGAGTCTTATATGGCAGTTGCGTCAGCCCAAGCTACTATCATGGAAAATTATCCGCAGTATCTTGCTCAATGCCAATTTATTGCAGATGACTGCTTAACCCGCCAAGCAGATAACAGCGCGGATTGGGTTATTTGTAACCCACCTTTTCATCAACAAAGCGCAGTAACCACGCATATTGCTTCGCAAATGTTTCGTGATGCAAAACGGGTACTTAGAACCGGTGGCCGCTTGCGTATTGTGGCAAATCGTCACTTACCGTATCGGTTACACTTAGAAAAATTATTTGGCCATTGCCAACAATTGGCGGCTAATCCTAAGTTTGTTATTTTAGAATCCATCAAAAGGAGTTAATTATGCGTTATTTATGGCTAGTACTGGTTTTAGTGTTGGTAGGCTGTGCCACCAAAGTGCCCTCTTTTATGGTTGTTCCGCAAATTTTTTGGCCCCAAAATGCCGAATTACAAGGTGCTCAATTTAGCTTTTCAGTGGTTGATATGCGCCCAAGACCACAAACGTTGACAATAAAACAAGGCAGCAATGAAAACCACTATCGCACCAGTAACGACGTACGCTTGCAGTTAGAAAACACCCTGACCAGCGCGTTAAGAGAAAAAGGCGCGAATGTAGACAGTCAGCATGGTGTTCAATTTAAAATTCAAATTAATCAGTTACAGGCCAATGTTTTACAACGGCCGATTGATCATCAAGTCGTTAATCAAGTGACCTTAACCGTGTTTATTCAAAGCGATAATGGTACCTTTAGTAAGTCTTATGCAGGTGATAGTAATTATACCGCGCCCTTTAAAGTGGATTTAGCCGCCGTAGAGCGTGAACTCCGTATTCTTACCGAGCAAGTGTTAAATCAGTTATTGCAAGATCCCACTTGGAAAGACGCGCTAAATTAACGAGGACAGTATGAAGGTATTTTTAGTAAGCTTGCTGCTGTTTTGCAGCTTGGCCCTAAACGCTGGGCAATTTATGCAGCCGGATAACTTATTTCCGAAAGTTAAATTTATCACCTCAGAAGGCGACATTGTGGTTGAGCTGGATCGCAGTCGAGCACCCATTACGGTAAATAACTTTCTGAGCTATGTAAAAAAGAATGCGTATAACAATACCGTTTTTCACCGGTTAATTCCTGAATTTGTGTTACAAGGCGGCGGTTACCTGCCCGATTACAAAGCCATTGAAACCTTAAAGCCTATTTTTAATGAATCAGGTAATGGATTAAAGAATCAAATTGGCAGCATTGCCATGGCGAGACAAACGGATCCACATAGTGCTGATAGTCAGTTTTATTTCAACTTAAATGATAATACCAGTTTGGATCCTGGTAGTCGGTGGGGTTATGCTGTTTTTGGGCAAGTGGTTTCTGGTATGGACGTGCTCGAAAAAATTCAGCAACGCGAAACGGCGGTATCTGAACAGCTTGGCTGGCCAGATGTGCCAGTGGAGCAGGTTATCTTAAAAATGGTTATTCTGTTACCCCAAGAATAACCACCATTCTATTCTTGTGCTCTGTAGACCACGACCTATCTCGATCAATTTCGATATTTGCCCTTGCGATTCGCAGGGGCGAATGTAAATAAAATTTGTTCGCAACAACTCACTTCTTCCTGACACCGACTATACTTTAAGTATATTTGGTTAGTTTCTGTTGCAACAGATTCAAGGCGCTATCTCAGTAAACTAAAGGCGCCACCTTGACTCGCATCCCGTGGCGTGATGATTAAAAACGTGCAGCACGCTATTTTTGGTAAATAGCGTTAAACCTATACCGCTATGGCTGCTAAGTATCATCGTTTGGAGTAAAACATGATCACGACCTTTATTGACGAAAAATCACAACAATTAGTGTTTTATGCCTCTCGGTTTTTGCGCGGGCAATTACCGCATCGTGAACTGCATTTGTTTATATGGGATACCTTAGAAGAATGGGCAGCCTTGAGCCATAAACCTGCAACGCCCCCTAGTTATTCTGAAAAAGTCTTCTGGCATCTGTTACATCAATTGGAGTACTGGCCGGAACAGCAACTACGCCAGAATAAAAAGCTCAAGCGTAACTTACAACATTGCTTAGGGTTTTTAGCGGGGAAAGGCCACTGTCCGCAAAACTGCGTGGGCCTTCGCCCTTAGCCCACGCAAGTAAACATAACGCTTGCTCGCCGCTTCCTCTATTGTTAAGGCGTTTCATGTCGGCTGCCGTTATCTAGCACGTTGTCAGATGGGGTCATTTTACAATACCCAATTATGACAATCAGTATTAGTGCAGGTATGCCGGATAGCGCCGTTACCATGAAAAACTGACTATACCCCATACTTTCAACCCATTGTCCTGAAAATCCACCTATAAATTTCGGCAACAACAACATTAATGAGCTGAATACTGCATACTGGGTTGCGGTATAAGCCAAATTGACTAACGACGATAAATAGGCAATAAACGCACTGGTCGCAATACCTGCACTAAGATTATCGGCGGAGATCACCACGGTTAGCCAAAATACATCATGACCAATTACACTCAGTAACGAAAACAATAAATTGGTTACCGCACTAAGTACTGCCCCTAGAAATAAAATTTTCAACGTGCCAAACCGATTCAACAACACACCACCTAAGGCTGCCCCAACAAGTGTCATAATAACGCCGAACACTTTGGAAATACTTGCCACTTCTTCTTTACTAAATCCCGTATCCACATAAAACGCGTTAGCCATTACGCCCATAATCACGTCACTCATGCGATAACAGGCAATCAATGCCAATATCACCACAGCATGCCAACGATAGCGCTGAAAAAAATCTACAAATGGCGCCACAATAGCTAACCTTAACCAACTGACAAATCGCTGCCAGGGTTTACCTGTTGAGGTGTTAGCGGTAAGCAGCGTATTGACGGGTTCTTGGCAAAGTAACGTGGTAACAATGCACGGCAACATACAAAGCGCCATCACACTGTACGCAAGTTGCCAGCTGGCAAGCTGATAATCTGGGCTGGTGGCAAATAACGCCGCTAACCACAGCGTACCTGCCGAGGCTAAAATCATCGCAAGCCGATAACCTAATAAATAGGCTGCAGCTAGCGCAGCCTGCATCTGCTCTGGTGCGCTTTCTATGCGAAAGGCATCTACACTAATATCTTGCGTGGCCGACGCAAACGCAAGGATCACAGCAAATAATGCCATTAAGGCTAAATCTTGCTGCGGATCGGAGTAAGAAATACCTAAGATGCCCAACATCACGGCGACTTGCGATAATAATAGCCAACTTCGTCTTCGACCGAGTAATCGATACAGCCAGGGGATCTGCAAGCGATCGGCTAAGGGAGACCACATCCATTTCACACTGTAGGCTAATACAACCCAACTGAAGTAACCAATTTCAGCACGTGATACGCCTGCCTCACGCAACCAAAACGACAAGGTTCCGAACACCAAGACCATGGGTAACCCACTGGAGAATCCTAGCAGAAAAATAATCAATACGCGCCGTTGATAATAAATGCGTAAAGAGGTCAACCACGTGTTTAGCAACGTCAATGAGGAACCTTACCATAAATAAGTTTGGTCTAGCTTAGCGAGCTGTCAACAGAGGTCAAGTAGTTACCTTGATTGTTAAGCGAAAAGGCCAATAAAAAAGCCGCGAAAATGCGGCTTTGATGTCGAAACAGGTAATAATGAGAGAAATGTTACAGACTTAAAACTTGACGTAATCCTTCTGCTGGATCTACCTCTAAGGCTTGGCAGTATCGGACAAACTCCACCACATCTAATCTGCGCTCTTGGTTTTCCACTTTACCAATAAACGAGTGCGGCGTGCCCAAAAGCTCTGACAAACTGCGCATAGTGTGGCCTTTTTCTTGACGTTGGCGTTTTAACCAGACACACAACCGTTTATTTTCGTCTGAAACAACACTTTTTGTACCTTTCATATTTTTTCTTCTCCCAGCGTGTTACGCTTTTATTTTTTATGATTACACTGCTCCCTGCATTAATTGTCTGAGGTTATCCTGTTGAACATCAGTTTTTTGGTAGTTAATTAATATCATAGGTTGCGATGAGCGTACAGCTGGGCACGATAAAAAACATAAAACCGGTGAGCTTAACACCCTGTTAGTGCGTTAGCAGTTTTATATATATCTAGAGCGTGTAAATAACGTTACGTAAAAATGAGGAATACATGATTAGATTATTATTTTTATTGCCTGTACTAATGTGCCTAGGCTGGTTCTTATTTTTGCGTCATTATCAGATACCATTAAAACAAGGTCGGCGAGGCTTTATTTATATTGGGATTTTTAATGGTGTTTTAGCGTTGGTATTATGGGTATTAATGCTACTCACCAACACGTGATGTGCTGAGTTTCAAACCGCGCGTTGTCGTAAAGAGGACATGTAGGTAGCAAAGAGTATAGCGCTAACATTGTATACAGCAATGTTAGCATTAAAAAACATGAGCGGCGTATTACGTTAAGCGTTACACCGAAAAAGAAGACCCACAGCCACAGGTAGTGGTTGCATTGGGATTTTGCACCGTAAAACGGCTGCCTTGAAGTCCCTCGGTGTAATCCACTACACCTCCCATCAAGTATTGTAAGCTCATGGGATCAACAACCATTGCAACCCCTTGCTTTTCAATTAAAAAATCGCCTTCGTTTACTTTTTCATCAAAGGTAAAGCCGTACTGAAAGCCTGAACAACCGCCCCCGGTAATATATACCCGTAATTTAAGTTCAGGGTTTTCTTCTTCACTTACTAAAGCAGCCACTTTACGTGCTGCGGCATCAGAAAACTCTAATGGGATCTGTACTTCAGACATGATAGCTCCAACCAGCGTAACAACGGCTTTGATTATCTAATACCTGACTAATTTATTCAAGTATTTCCCCGAATCAGCCCGATTGGGATTTCGTACAATATGTTGTGCCATATGCGACGTTGTCTGGCGTAATGCATTGTGACACACAGAGCAAGCGGCCTATGATAAACTATCAACATCTTACTTAGCGCTAGAGACTCAGAGCTTTTATGCAACGTTGGCAGGCTTATTTACCGTCGTTACAACGACGGTTAGCATTACCGCAAACCTCATTACAGCTTTGCTTGCTAGGGATGTTAGGCGGTTTAATTGCTGCGATGCTGATTATTCTTTTTCGGCTCGCCATTATTGGATTACAAGGTTTTTTCCTAACGCACAGCGATGATTTTAGTAGTATTGATGCCGATATTCGCTGGTTATTACCCTTAGGGGGCGCAGCCTGCATTGGTTTAATTGCTCTGTTCACCGGCTATCGTCATTACCGCCTTGGCATTCCTTTTGTCATCCACCGGATTAAAACGGCATATGGCATCATGCCGTTTCGAAATACCTTAAATCAGTTTTTTGGTGGTATTTTAGCATTATCCAGTGGGTTCTCTGTGGGAAGAGAAGGGCCGTCGGTGCATTTAGGGGCTTATGGCGCGAGTAGCGTCGGCCGATACCTAAAATTACCTTACAACAGTATCCGGATTTTAGCCGGTTGCGGCATTGCAGCAGGCATATCTGCGTCGTTTAATACACCGTTAGCTGCCATGATTTTTGTGATGGAGGTTGTACTCCGTGAATACCGCATCCATGTCTTTATTCCTGTCATGTTAGCCTCTGTTGTCGGGGCATTAGCTACGCAATGGGTCTTTGGTCATGATCGCGAACTGGCAGCGTTGGATATTATTAACTTAAGCGTTTGGCACTTCCCCTATCTTATATTATGCGGCATCATTTTTGGCGCCGTTGCCTGGTTTTTTAATCGCAATATGATGCGCTTACTGCATATTTTTAAGAAGTGGCCGCTATTATTACGATTGGCTCTAGCGGGCGCAGTAACCGCCGCGGTGGGCTATTTTATTCCTCATGCGATGGGGGCGGAAACCGGAGCCATTCAATTTGCTATTAATAGCCCTACTGAAATCCATCTCTTGTTGGTTATTCTCTTTGGCAAAATGGTGTTGACGTTATTTGCGATAGGACTGGGCGTACCTGGTGGCATTATTGGCCCTATTTTTGGTATTGGTGTGGTGCTTGGCACAATTTTGGCAATAATACCGGCTATTATTGTTGATAACAGCAGTAATGCTGGGACCTATGCGGTATTAGGTATGGCGGGTATGATGGCGGCTACCTTACATGCCCCTTTAGCCGCGCTGGTTGCGGTTCTAGAATTAGCCGCCAATCAACATATCATTTTACCTGCGATGTTGGTAATCGTTACAGCCTACGTTACAACCGTACAATTTTTTAATAATAAATCGATATTTTTAATGCAACTGGATTTTATGCAACTGCCGTATAAACTCTCACCCGCTGATGATGTGTTGCAAAAAGTAGGCGTGCTCGCGGTGATCAGCCAAGATTATCATTTACTGGATAACCCTAATGAGGCAGAAGTACGCCAACACCTTGCCACCTTACAGCCCCCCAGCCAATTATTGATCAAGCGCTCATCCGATAATGCTTCGCACTATTTTATGGCGCAGTATGATATTAGCTTGTCTCTCAGTGGCGACAGTGCCATTCAATATCTGCCAGTGAAAGGGTTATCGCAGCAATGTACGATGGCCGAAGTGCTCGCTGAACTAGAAGATAGACGTGAAGGCATTGTATATATTTATCAAGATGATCCTAATGTGCCTCTGGGCATTATACGTTGGGACCAATTGCGGGCACTTTTAATTAAACAGAACAATTTAATATGACACTCATTCTTATTTACAAAGCATTACACGTGTTTTTTATGGTGGCTTGGTTTGCTGGTATTTTTTATTTACCGCGCCTATTTGTTTACCATGCAGAAACCCAAAGCCCTGACTGTGATAGCACGTTCAAAGTAATGGAACGTCGGTTGCTGTATTTTGTTACGCCCTTTGCTCTACTCACGTTAGTGTTTGGCGTACTGCTGATCATGAGCTACGGCCGGGTCTGGTTTGCTGCCAGTACATGGCTACATTACAAACTGATCTTAGTTCTGTTTCTTTATGCCTATCATGGGTATTGTTTTAAATTACTGGCAGATTTCAAACATAATCGAAATCAACATAGCCCACGGTTTTATCGTTTTTTTAATGAAGTTCCCGTGTTAGTTCTGTTAGCCATCATTTTGTTGGCCGTGTTAAAGCCGTTATAAATTGCGTATAATACTGTGCACATGCCGCTAGGCTGCCCCATCCGCTATTCGATTAAGTGAGCCGTACTATGAGCTTTAAAGGTCAGCATATCCTCTCGGTTAAACAATTCAACCGTGACAGCATTCAGTATGTTTTTGAAATCGCTAGAAAAATGAGCCCTTATGCCAGCCGTAAAAAGCGCACTAAAGTGCTCGATGGTGCCATTTTGGGCAACTTATTTTTTGAACCTAGCACCCGTACCCGCGTTAGTTTTGGCTGTGCGTTTAATCTACTCGGGGGCGAAGTACGCGAAACGACGGGCATGGAATCGTCTGCTTTATCGAAGGGCGAGTCCTTGTATGATACAGCCAGGGTGATCAGCAGTTACAGTGATGTGATTGCCATGCGCCATCCTCAGGCAGGATCGGTTGCAGAGTTTGCCGAAGGCAGTCGGGTGCCCGTCCTTAACGGTGGCGATGGTGCCAATGAACATCCCACCCAAGCACTGTTAGATCTCTTTACTATTGAACAAGAATTGATCGCCTCAGGACAAACTATCGATGGCATGCACATTGCCATGGTCGGTGATCTTAAATTTGGCCGTACTGTCCATTCGTTATCAAAGCTACTCAGCCTGTATAAAAACCTGCAAATTACCTTAATTTCTCCACAAGAATTGGCAATGCCCGACGAGATTATCACTGCCTTGGATAACGCCGGCCATCGCTTGACTATCAGTGATAAGTTAGAAGGGAATCTTAGTGCCGATATTGTGTATCAAACGCGCATTCAGGAAGAACGCTTCCCCTCCAAAGCTGAAGCCAATCTCTATCGCGGTAAATTCAGGTTAAATCAGGAAATTTACACGCGGCACTGTAAATCTAATACGGTGATCATGCATCCTTTGCCACGAGATTCACGGCAAGAAGCAAATGAATTAGACAATGATCTCAATTTAAATCCGAACCTTGCCATTTTCCGCCAAGCGGATAATGGCATTTTAGTGAGAATGGCGTTGTTTGCGCTCACATTAGGGGTAGAGGATCTCGTACAGGATTACGAATGCGCCGTACCTTGGTACACAAATAAATAACTGACAGGATAAGTATAATGTCAATTTCTTCAGAATTATTCGCCCGTGCCCAGCACACTATCCCAGGTGGAGTAAACTCCCCCGTTCGTGCATTCAAAAGCGTAGGGGGCGAGCCTTTCTTTGTCGCAAAAGCCGAGGGGGCATATTTATTCGATGTAGATGGCAAACGCTATATTGATTACATCGGCTCTTGGGGCCCAATGTTACTGGGTCATAACAATCCCGTTATTCGTGATGCCGTTATCGCAGCAGCGGCAAATGGATTAAGTTTCGGCGCTCCTTGCCCAGCGGAAGTCACCATGGCTGAAAAGGTTGCCGAGTTAGTGCCTAGCATGGAAATGCTTCGTATGGTGAGCTCAGGTACCGAAGCCACTATGAGCGCAATTCGCTTGGCGCGCGGCTATACCGGCCGTGATACTATTGTGAAGTTTGAAGGCTGTTATCATGGCCATGCAGATTCCTTGTTGGTAAAAGCGGGCTCGGGTGCATTAACGCTGGGTGTCCCTAATTCACCCGGTGTGCCAGCTGATTTTGCCAAATACACCCTAACATGCGAATTCAATAATTTAGCCCAAATCCAGCACCTTTTCGCCGAGCAAGGTGAGCAAATTGCCTGCATTATTGTAGAACCGGTTGCCGGTAATATGAACTGCATTCCACCTGAACCAGGCTTTTTAGAAGGGCTGCGCCAACTCTGCGATGAGTACGGTAGTGTGCTTATTTTTGATGAAGTAATGACAGGTTTCCGGGTCGCTCTGGGTGGCGCACAAGCGTATTATGGCGTAACACCTGATTTAACCACGCTAGGTAAAATTATTGGCGGCGGAATGCCGGTTGGCGCTTTTGGCGGTAAAAAAGCCATTATGCAACATATCGCGCCATTAGGACCGGTATATCAAGCAGGTACCTTGTCGGGCAACCCGATTGCCATGGCTGCTGGCTTGGCCGCTATGCAAGAAATCAGTAAACCGGGCGTGTATGAGGCGCTTACCGCTAAAACAGCGCAATTACTGAAAGGCTTGGCACATGCAGCAGCAAAACATGGTATCCCAGTGAGTTTTAATCAGGTTGGCGGTATGTTTGGGATGTTCTTTACCACTGAAGGGCGAGTAAGTAACTTTCAACAAGCCACACGCTGTGATATCGAGGCGTTTAAACGCTTTTTCCACCTGATGCTAGCGCAAGGCATCTATTTGGCGCCATCCGCGTATGAGGCAGGTTTTATTTCATTAGCCCATACAGATGAAGATATTGCCGAAACAATCGCGGCGGCAGATTACGCCTTTGCTGCATTAAAATAAGCGCGCGTATATCGAGCACTTAACACCCTGTTACACCTAACTGCATGTTGCGCGTATACCGTGTGAAAATGCAGTTAGGTAGCTTTGGCGATTACAGCTGCTTTACGAAAGCAGGCATTATGATGATCATTCACCATCCCAACCGCCTGCATATAGGCATACATAATAGTAGAGCCTACAAACGTAAACCCCCGTTTCTTAAGATCCTTACTGAACGCATCTGATTCCGGACTCGTTGCCCGATAATCTGCAACACTGTTAATACTATTCACTTGCACAGAACCGTTCACAAAACGCCATTGGTAAGCACTAAAACTGCCAAATTCAGCTTGGATTTCTAAAAAGCGGGCGGCATTATTGATGGTCGCAGCTATTTTTAAGCGATGACGAATTATCCCCGGATTTTGACATAATTCAGCGACTTTTGTCGCATCAAAGCTTGCAACCTTTACCGGATCAAACCCTGCAAATGCGATACGATACTGCTCACGCTTTTTAAGCACCGTATACCAGCTTAACCCCGCTTGCGCGGCTTCAAGGGTTAAACACTCAAATAAACGCTGATCATCGTAAACCGGTACTCCCCACTCGGTATCATGGTACGCAACATAATCTGGTTTAGTCATGTCAAGCCAGCCACAGCGGCACAGATCCGTCATCATGTCACCTTTTTATCAATCCAACGTCTTGAACGCTTTAATCACACGCCGCCACACTTAAAATACTGCTTTTATGGGCAGGCAACAGCCAACTGTTAGGGCAATATTCCGGTACTGGCAAACCACTATTAGTCGAAAAGCGCTGCCACTCAACATTGTCAGGCATATACCGAATTAAATTGTGTTTACCCTTTTGCCGAAAATAATCTGCAAAAACCCTCAAAGCCCCGGTACCACCCGTCAACCCAGTACTTTGGTTATCATCACGCCCCAACCACACCGTGACTAACGTATCTTGATCAAAGCCAGCAAACCAACTGTCGCGATAATCACTTGAAGTACCGGTTTTGCCCGCAAAGGTTGGCTGTGGCCAGGTGCGGGCGAGCGATTGTGCGGTACCCGTTAAAGTCGATTCAATCATGGCATAATGCAATAAATAAACATCCTCGGCGGCGTAGCGTACGGTTTTTGGACTATTACGTTGATACACCACAGCACCATATTGATCGGTGACCGCCTGCACGGTTGCCAAGGATTGGTGTACGCCATTGTTAGCCAACGTTTGGTAAAGTTGTGTCAATTCATAAGGGGATAAATCTACTGCCCCTAATAACGCAGAGGGGTACAGTGTAACTCGACGCTCAAGTCCTAAACGCTGGAGCGCATCTTGTATCTTCGGCATGCCCAATTGTAAGCCTAACCGTACTGTCGGTACATTGAGCGAATCCGCTAACACCCGCATTAATGACACTTGCCCACGAAAACGTTTATCAAAATTTTGTGGCTGCCAATCTTGATTATTATTGCGAAGGCTTAATGGGCTATCATCGAGTAAGGTCCCTAAGGTAAAACGACCACGCTGCGCTAAGGCCTCTAAAAATATGGCAGGCTTAATCAAACTGCCAATGGGTCTCTTGGCCTCTAAGGCACGGTTAAACCCTGCATAGCCGGCGGTCTTCCCCCCCACTAACGCCTGTACGGCTGCTTCTTGATAATCTACCACCAACATCGCGGCTTCTAAGTCTTTATTCATCTCAGGCACGAGCTGCGATACGGTTCGTTCTGCTTGCGTTTGCGCCATAGGATCAAGATAAGTGAACACCTTAATGCCACTATGCGTTAAGCTGGGATCGAGTGCCAATTGGCGCAATTCGCGTTTTACGGCATCCATGTAAGCGGGAAAACTGGCATTAAGATACTGGCCACGTGCAACAAGTTTAATCGGTTTTGCGAGGGCTTGCTGATAAGCCGCGTCGTTTATCAGCTCTTGTTCAAACATCAACCGTAACACTAAATCGCGTCGCCGCTGTGCCCGCTCTGGAAAACGCCGTGGATCATAGTAACCCGGTCCCTTAACCACCCCTATTAATAGCGCATATTGATCGGCAGATAATTCCGTCAGTGGTTTACCAAAGTAAAAACGGCTGGCTAAACCAAAGCCATGAACCGCTGTGGCATGATTTTGCCCCAAGTAAATTTCATTTAAATAGGCTTCTAAAATTTGATCTTTGCTAAAGCGATAATCTAAGACTAAGGCAATAAACGCCTCGTTAATTTTCCGCCACATCGTACGATCATGGGTAAGATACATGTTTTTTGCCAGTTGCTGCGTTAAGGTTGATCCCCCCTGCACGGTTCGCCCAGCGGTTAAATTGACCCAAAATGCGCGTAAGACCGATAACGGAGAAACCCCGCGATGCTGATAAAACTCCCGATCTTCAACCAACAATAACGTCTCTTTTAGCAACGTTGGCACTAAATCTAACCTTACAAGCTCACGATCCTCTTGATGCGGCGAGACTAAATGCTCTATTAACTGCGGTTCTAACTGAGCGAACGTTAAGCTCTGCCCTTGCTGCACAATGCGGCTAATGCCAGTACGATTAAACTCAACATTAAAACGCTCCGCAATTTGCTCACCATTTACGTAGGTAAAACTGCGACGAAAAATACTAACACTGCCACCTTTAACGCTAAACTGGCCCGGTCCAGTCACGTCTTCACTGCGCCGATACTGAAGTTGCTCTAACTCTTGAATTAAGTGAGCTTGGGTTAAGTATTTGCCAGGATACAGCGCTAAACTGCGACCATAAATTTGTGCTGGAACCTGCCATTTTTGGCCAGAAAACGTACTGGTGATTTTACTGTCTAAATAAATGAAATAGATGACTAATACCAGCAATATCACGAATGCCAATTTTAATCCTGTTACCCACACTTTGCGCCACCACCGACCAGGACGGCTGGATTTAATTGGTTTCTTTTTACTTCGGCTCATAACCCATCGCTTTTTTTGTTTTTGTTGTAGGACGCGCCTGTGCCGGATCATCCGGCCAAAAGTGTTTAGGATAGCGTCCTTTCATTTCTTTTTTTACATCTTGCCAACTTTGTTGCCAAAAACTGGCTAAATCACGGGTAATTTGTAAAGGTTGGCGTCCGGGTGATAATAACGTCACGGTAAGAGGTAACTGGCCGTTCAATACACTTGGCGACGTCAGTTGACCATACATTTCCTGAACCCGCACTGAAAACCCAGGGCCGCCTGGTAAACTGTAATCAATCTGTACGTTGCTTCCCGTTGGCGCTTGCCATGTCTCAGGTAATAACTGCTTTACCTGCTGCTGCTGTTGAAAACTTAACTGCTGCCAGAGTAAATCATACAGTGGTAATTGTGCTAATTGGCTGGCTTTGTGCACGTCAGCCAGATAGGGACCTAACCAGTTTTCCAGATTTGCCAGTAAAGCGCTATCACTAAGATCAGGAAAATCCGTAAATTGGTTAGCATGCAACAACGCCACACGTTGTTGTAGTTGCCAACATGTGGCAGTGAAAGGCAACAGCGCTAGCCCATGTTTAGCAATATGGGCTAACCAAGCGTGTTGTTTTTGCTGCGCCGTTAACTGCAATGGCGCAGGGCGACGTTGCAACACTAACTGACCAAATTGGCGTTGTTGCTCGCTATAAAATCCAGCTAACTTATCATCCCAGCCGGTGCTCGTTTGCCAGGGTAACGCATGCCAACTTGTCAAAATAGTGTCTAACTCAATAGCGACGGCCAATTGAATACGATTTTGCTGCTGAATCTGTTGCAGTGTAACGGCAATGAGATAAGGCTGCTGCTGTAAAGCATGATCGGCACCTAACTGCGCGCCGGCGCCATTGGCTAATAAATACCCTTGACCTCGACGTTGTGCTAAACGATCAGGATAGGCTCGCAACAACAACGCCGGGACGTGCTCCACTGGCAAGGCGGCACTTGGCTGACAGTTAAGCCGCTTCGCCAATTGCTGTGCTTGCTGATACTGTCGACTATAACGCGGATGTCGAGCCTGTAACTGTTGTAATTGTGCATAAATATCATCTGGTAAGACGCGTCCGTCTTCTAATAAGGCCGCCAATAAACTTGCCAGCCAGCCAATACCGGCCTGCTGCTGTTGTAGCGTCTTGGCATGTTCTAGCATACTGGCTAAGCGGATATCCGTACCGTATGCATAAAGCACGCGACCGTAGGCCGTTATTTGCCCTTGAAGATCTAATACCTGTAATTGCTGCAATAACGCGGTCGCTGCAGCTAAGTTAGTGGATGAGGGTGTGGTTAGCCAGGCTAAATCTTCAGGTTGACAGCCCCATACGGCAATCTCCACTCTGAGTGCCGTGAGCTCTGCTAGCGTAATTTCTGCCGGTTCAAACGCTGGACGGCGTTGCCATTGTTCCGCGCTGTCTAACCGATAACAATAACCGGCGGCCAATCGCCCCGCTCGTCCTGCCCGTTGCGTTGCGGCAGCTTGGCTAATCGCAATGGTTTCTAAACGACTGATCCCGGAACGGGCGTGATAACTGGCCCGACGCGCTTGCCCACTGTCGACAACAACATTAATCCCTTCAATGGTTAAACTGGTTTCAGCTAGATTGGTCGCTAGCACGATTTTATACGCATCTGGCGCAGGCGCAACAATTGCAGCTTGCTGTGCCGCAATACTCATACTTCCCACTAACGCCAACACCTTTACGCTGGCAGGGAGGGCTTGCGATTGCAACCAGTCTGCAGCGTGTGAAATTTCGGCTTGCCCGGGCAAAAACACCAATACACTGCTTTGATGCTGTTCATATGCCAGCAACGCTTGTCTAGCGCATTGTATTGCTATCGGCTCTTTACTCAGTGGTTGGTACTTAATCGTTACGGGGTAACTTCGGCCTTCACTTTGCAACACGGGAGCCTGCAGGTATTGAGCAAGCGCACTGGTGTCTAGGGTAGCCGACATCACTAAAATTTTTAATCGTTCATTTAATTGCTGGACTTCCAGAGCAAGTGCTAAGCCTAAATCAGCATGCAAGGATCGTTCGTGAAATTCATCAAAAATAAGCAAATCGATAGAGGATAATTCAGGATCCTGCTGGATCTTACGCGTGAGAATACCCTCGGTAACAATCAATAAACGGGTGTTAGCGCTGTCTTGACGCTCCTGCCGAATTTGATACCCCACGGTTTGCCCAATTGTTTCGCCTAACTGCTCAGCCAAGTATGCTGCTATGGCTTTAGCAGCCAAGCGCCGAGGTTCTAGCATCACAATACGCTTACCCATAAAGCTGGGCTGTTGCAGTAAATAAAGCGGCAAATAGGTTGATTTACCTGCCCCAGGTGGAGCCGCTAACACCACGCGGGGCACCTGATGCAACATCTGACAAAGCTGGGGCAAAATTTCGATTATTGGTAACACTACTTTTCTACTCAACGGCATCAGCGGCAAGAAACCGCTGATGAAATTCACTCAGACGTTAGGCGTTTACTTCATGTAATAATGTACTGGCGATCGTTCTAATCCCTTGCCCAGTGGCGCCCGCAGCCCAATAGGCATTCGCCGTGCCGTTAAAGGCCGC
>Ga0209812_10001082_pt1 | contig 20603 bp, 18 predicted proteins | sample JI71714BDNA_FD_187502 | JGI IMG/M metagenome (GOLD analysis project Ga0209812, IMG submission 187502) | Wastewater effluent complex algal communities from Wisconsin, to seasonally profile nutrient transformation and Carbon sequestration -... | ecosystem: Engineered > WWTP > Effluent > Algae...
TCCTTTTTATGGGGACGTGTTTTTCAGGGATGAAAAACCTGAGTGTACAGGGAGGTATTCACAGCGGTCCCCTAAAAAGCGATACGTCGCGTTTCGCCGCCGGATGCCTCGAACTCAAGCTGACTTGGTAAAGTCGCTTCTGTTGGCGTGTTTTAACCGAACCGCTAGGCTGCTTGTCACCGAATGTAGCAATTTTGAATTGGTTAAACCAAAAATAACGGCAGATTTTAGATTGGTACAGTGCGAAGAGCAGAGCGCTATCCACAGATGGTTTGAAATATGCTATAACAGCAGCATGCAACGCGATCTGCTTATCTCGGAAAAACCGTGTCTGCCACAAACAGCCCTATGATTACAGCCTTTAAAGAAACAACAGCGCCAGAATCAGGCGCTGAACTGGTGCTTTGTCGGCATTGTGATTTGTTACAGCATTTGCCTTTTTTACAAGAAGGTGAGCAAGCACATTGTATACGCTGTGATCACCAATTAGATGCTCGGCAGCCACAACCGATATTACGGCCCGTACTGTATGCGGCGTCGGCTTTATTTATGATGATTTTGGCGAATCTTTTTCCATTTGTCAGTTTGGGCGTTGCGGGCAATCGTAGCGAGATGCATTTTTTTGATACGGCTACTGTGCTGTTTAACGAATACCACCAAGCACTCGCCATTTTAGTGTGGTTGTTTATTCAAGCGGTTCCCGCGTTTTGTATGGCGGCAGTGATCTATCTAAAACTAGGTATGCTGTATCAGCTTCCCGCCAGAATGTGGGTAGCCCGAGTGCTATTTATGTTAAAGCCCTGGAGTATGGTAGACATTTTTTTAATGGGGTTGCTGATCAGTTTCGTAAAGCTGGTGGCCAATACGGATATCTCTCTAGGGTTGAGCTTTTGGGCATTTTGTGCCTTCTGTTTATTGCATTTACGCACCTTTCAAGTGATAGATCGCCATGAAATGTGGTCTAAAATTGCACCTGCGCCGAAACCTTCGGTACAGGCCGAAGCGGGAAAAACGGGGTTAGCCCAACAACTGAAATTGTGCCAGTGTTGTACTGCTGTAGTTGCGTTATCCGCACCCCATTGTCCTAGATGTTATAGTAAAGTGCATGTGCGTATTCCTGGCAGTTTACAAAAAACCTTGGCCTTATTAATTGCAGCATGTGTGCTTTATATTCCTGCCAATTTGTTACCTATTATGAGAACTGTGTCTTTTGGTAGCATTACCGATTCCACTATTATCAGTGGATTTATTTTAATGTGGCAAGATGGCGAATATCCGGTTGCGTTGGTGATTCTATTAGCCAGTGTGGTGGTGCCAATTGTGAAGATACTCGTGATGTTTTGGCTCTGTTTTCTTACGCAATCGCTTGGTCGGCTGCAAAGTAAATTTACGACACAAATCTATTTATTGGTTGATTGGGTTGGGCGATGGTCTATGGTCGATGTGTTAGTGGTGGCTATTTTGGCGGCATTAGTAAGATTTGATTTGTTGATGAGTGTTTACCCTGGCGTGGGGGCGCTCGTTTTTGCTGCCGTTGTCATTTTAACAATGTTAGCGGCTATTAGCTTTGATCCGCGTTTGCTGTGGGATCAGCAAAGCAAAACAGGAGAGACTGTGTGACTGAAACGCCGTTGCCACAAGCAAAAGTGAAAGGGATCACGCAATGGTCTCCTATTTGGATTGTTCCCATTGCTGCCGTGCTGATTGGGATTTGGATGTTGATCAATTTCTATCAGCAGCAAGGTGCTATGTTATTACTTATTGCTGAGGATGCTGAAGGGATAGTCGCGGGTAAAACACAAATTAAAAACCGCAGTGTTGATGTGGGGCAAGTTGTTTCTGTGGAGCTTAGCGATGATTTACGTCAAGTTCTGATCAACGTAAGGATGAAGCCTAACGTTACCCCATTACTGAATGCCGGTTCGCAATTTTGGGTTGTAAAGCCTCAAGTAGGGCGGGGAGGGATTACGGGATTAAATACACTGTTATCTGGCGCCTATATCGAGTTACAACCAGGCGATTCACCTGACGTGGTGTTAACGCATCCATTACTTAGTACCCCTCCGGTAGCGCCAGCGGATGCACCGGGGATCCGAGTGCGCTTGCAGACCACTAATACCAGCGGTTTAGCGGTGGGCGATCCGGTGCTATACCGTGGATACGAAGTAGGTACTGTGGAGAGTAGCGAGTTTAATATTGCCGATCGCAGTACGGGTTATCAATTGTATATTCGGCAACCATACGATGGGTTAGTGACCGAAAATGTGCGGTTTTGGTTAAGCAGTGGTTTATCCTTTGACTTATCCGCAGAGGGATTATCCGTTGATATTGGCTCTGCGACTACATTGTTAAGTGGCGGGGTGAGTTTTGATGTGATGGACGGATGGCCGGCGGGTGCGAACGTCAAAAACGGCAGTGAGTTTCAGCTTTTTCCAAATCGGCAAAGTATTCAAGATGGGATGTATCATCAATTTGTGGAGTATTTAGTTTTTTTTGATGAATCGGTGCGGGGGTTAAAAGCTGGCGCACCTGTCGAATTTCGCGGAGTACGAGTTGGTACGGTTACCAGTGTGCCGTTTTTCTTTGCTATGGGTAAGCCGTTTGAAGTCTCGTTAAATCAAGGTATCCCAGTGCTGCTGCGAATTGAGGCCGGACGTCTATATGAAAATTTAACGATTCAACAATTAGGACAAGAGCTAGAGCTGGCTGTCAGCCGAGGCTTACATGCGGTATTAAAAACAGGTAATTTATTGACGGGGGCGCTCTATGTTGATTTAGATATTAATAGCGAATTGCTAGCCGATACTAAACAACAGCAGCTTTATGCAGAACAAATTGTGTTAAGCCGACAAGCGGGCTATCCCAATTTACCTTCAGCTCGCAGTGGCTTAAGTAATATTGAACAAAAAGTCTTAATGGCGCTGGATAAGATTAATAATTTGCAGCTAGAGCCTTTCCTGAACCAGGGACAGCAAACTTTGGCCGCCACCGAGCAGTTACTGGTGAGAAGCGAAACGCTGATTAATAGCTTACAACAATTAATTACCCAACCCGAGCTGCAACAATTACCCGCAGATCTACAGCATAGTTTAGCTGAGGTTCGTCGTGCGCTGGCCGGTATTAGCCCTGGTTCTGTAGCTTATGAGCGTGCTGCCACGAATTTGCAGACGTTAGATAATGTGTTACGTGAATTACAACCGGTATTAAAACTGTTAAACCAACAAAGTAATGCGTTGATAATTAATGCCAGTGATAGTGCTGATCCACAACCTAAGAAGGCCCAAGAATGAAACAGGGAAACGCGTTTTTATTGTTTGTGCTAATGGCTTGCATGGCACTGGGCTTAGCTGGGTGCAGTTCGCCGCCTGCATCGGATATTCGTTATTATCAATTAGCTATACCTAATCCACAGCCGTTGCATAGCAGCAAACTGGAGGCCCTCGGTATTGCTCCGGTAAGGGTCGCCACTTATTTGAATGGCAGTGGTTTGGTGTTACAACAATCGGCAGTTGAATTTAGCATTGCCCGTCAGCACTTATGGGCAGATGCGCTAGAACAACAATTACAACGGCAATTAACGGAGTATCTATTACAGGCGCTACCAAAGCAGCCGTTAGCATTGTTGAATACACCCGGTGTACGCACATTACAGCTTGAGATAGATCGGTTTTATGCCAATGACCAAGGTCAAGCCATCATCAGTGGTCGCTATAGCCTAAGTCTGCTGGGCGCTATTGAGACCGTGCCGTTTAGCCATGAAGTGAAACTTGAACAAGATGGCTATCCTGCCATGGTACAAGCACTGAGTGTAGGTTGGCAACGGGTGTTAGCCGATATAGCACAGCAGCTTGCTAAACAGGTGCAGTAAGTCTTACACATCAAGCCTAATACACATTCACGTCATTTCATCTCACTGCGCTGCCGTAAAAGATGCCATAAGACCGGCCGCGCAGGTTTGTTGCGTTACCATGCAGTAAATCCGTTTTCTTCAGTATAACCCTCAACCTAAGTTTATCTATCTGCGCTAAGCAACCACTGATTGCTGCTTTATTGCTCTTTAGACATCTAGAAATATATATGTCTTGATGGTTGCATGTGATTTGATGATGGGGTAAAAATAACAATACTAAGTATCACTGTAATTTATTGTCGTGCCATTCAGCTTTAGGCCATACTGGTATAAAACAGGTGAATAATGTTACCTGCTTGCGCCGGATAGGTTTGTGAGAGCCGATAAGTGGAGAAAAAATAATGGTTGCAGATTTACTATTGGAAGCAGCTGGCTTGATGTTTATTGGCATGGTGTCAGTATTTACCTTCCTGTTTGTGCTCGTATTGCTTTTACAGCTTATGAGTCGCGTTATCCAGCGTCACTTTCCCATGAAAATGACAGAAAAGCCTACAACGATTGATACGAAAGCGACCACCGTGTCGCCCGCTATCGTGGCGGCTATCAGCGCTGCGGTGCATCAATACCGTCAAAAACAATAATGAGACCAAGAGGATACTGGCATGACGAAGCCTTTGTTATTAACTGAACTGGTGTTGCGTGATGCACATCAATCTTTACTCGCTACCCGGGTACGTCTTGAAGACATGCTACCTATTGCCAGCAAGCTCGATAAGGTTGGCTATTGGTCTGTAGAATCCTGGGGAGGGGCGACCTTTGATGCCTGTATTCGTTATCTAGGTGAAGATCCTTGGCACCGGATCCGTGAATTAAAGAAAGCCATGCCAAATACGCGACAACAAATGTTGTTGCGGGGCCAGAATCTCCTGGGTTATCGCCATTATGCCGATGATGTAGTCACGCGTTTCGTTGAGCGTGCCCATGATAATGGCGTCGACGTGTTCCGTATTTTTGATGCGATGAATGATATTCGTAATCTGCAAACCGCGGTACAAGCCGCTATCAGGGTTGGCGCCCATGCACAAGGCACCATTTCTTATACGGTTAGTCCAGTGCATACCGTAGATATGTGGGTCAATATGGCGCGGCAGTTGGAGGATATGGGATGTGATTCCATTTGTATTAAAGATATGGCGGGTTTGCTTAAGCCATACGATTGTGAAGAGCTGGTTACACGCATAAAAGAAGAGGTTAAGATCCCGCTGGCAATGCAATGTCATGCGACAACCGGTTTAAGTACGGCAACCTATCAAAAAGCCATTGATGCCGGTATTGATATGCTTGATACCGCGATTTCATCTATGAGTATGACTTATGGCCATAGTGCCACTGAAACATTGGTGGCCATTACTGAGGGAACGGCTCGCGATACCGGATTAAATATGGAGTTGTTAGCCGAGATCGCAACGTATTTCCGGGATGTACGCAAGAAATATGCACAGTTTGAAGGTTCTTTAAAAGGTGTGGATGCTCGGATTTTATTAGCACAAGTGCCCGGTGGTATGCTGACCAATATGGAAAGTCAGTTAAAAGAGCAAGGCGCGCTAGAAAAACTGGATGCGGTATTGCAGGAAATTCCCCGGGTTCGTGAAGATTTAGGCTTTTTACCTTTAGTGACCCCCACTTCACAAATTGTCGGCACCCAAGCCGTGCTAAATGTATTAACCGGCGAGCGCTATAAGAGCATCACCAAAGAAACCGCAGGCGTGTTAAAGGGGGAATACGGCGCGACGCCAGCCCCAGTTAATACCGAATTACAGCAAAAAGTGTTAGCAGGGGGCAAAGCGATTACCTGTCGTCCGGCGGATGTGTTAACGCCAGAAATGGATAAATTGACGACAGAGCTGACGACGCTGGCGAAAACCGAAAATATTGATTTGGCCGCTGATAGTGTTGATGACGTGTTAACCTATGCTTTGTTTCCGCAGGTTGGGTTGAAGTTTCTGAAAAATCGCAATAATCCCGCTGCTTTTGAACCGGCGCCAGGTGCCGTATCTGAACCCAAAAGCAAACCGGTTGCTAACGCTTCCGCTGCGCAAAGTGGGCCTGCCGCATACAGTGTTCGAGTGGATGGTAAGGTCTATGAAGTAGAAGTCGCACCAACTGGCGAACTTAGCAGTATTAAGCCTGTCGTGTCAGAAAATATACCGGGCAGTGCTTCTGTTACGGGCAGTGCCACGTTAAATGCACCCTTAGCGGGTAACATTTGGAAAATTGTCACCAAACCCGGAGTCAGCGTTAAACGTGGTGATGTGGTTATTATTATGGAAGCGATGAAAATGGAAACAGAAGTGCGCGCAGTAGCGGATGGTACTGTCGTTAAAATTCATGTCGCGGCAGGTGATGCAGTCTCTACCGGTGATGTATTAATCAGTTTTGATTAATACAGATAAGGCAAACAAGGATTTATAATGGATGCTATTCAAACACTTATTGCTTCAACCGGTATAGTACATTTTACACCAGGGCAAGTGGTTATGATGCTGGTTGGCGTGGGATTGCTTTATCTTGCAATTGCCCGTGGTTTTGAACCTTTACTGCTACTCCCCATTGGTTTTGGGGCCATCTTAACAAACATTCCTTTAGCGGGTATGGGAGAGCCAGGCGGTATTCTGTATTTATTTTATGATGTCGGCATTGCGTCAGGATTATTTCCACTGCTGATTTTCTTGGGCGTGGGGGCCATGACTGACTTTAGCGCGTTAATCGCTAACCCGCGCATGCTTTTTTTAGGCGCAGCCGCGCAATTTGGTATTTTTGCCACGCTGTTTGGTGCCATCGCGCTAAATTGGGTGCCAGGATTAAGTTTTACCTTAAAAGAGGCATCAGCTATTGCGATTATCGGTGGTGCTGACGGACCAACAGCCATCTTTTTAGCCTCTCGCTTAGCGCCTGATTTATTGGGAGCTATTGCGGTAGCCGCGTATTCTTATATGGCGTTGGTGCCGCTGATTCAACCGCCTATTATGCGCGCGCTGACCACTCAAGATGAGCGTAAAATTCAAATGACTCAGCTAAGAGTGGTATCGAAACGTGAAAAGATCGTGTTTCCCCTGTTACTGTTACTGCTGACCATTTTATTATTGCCCACTGCAGCACCCTTAATTGGGATGTTTTGCTTGGGTAATTTAATGAAAGAATGTGGTGTAGTCGATCGATTAAGTAAAACCGCGCAGAATGAATTAATTAACATTGTGACGATTTTTCTTGGGTTAGCCGTAGGCTCACGTTTGAGTGCGGATAAATTTTTGACTACGCAAACGCTTGGTATTTTACTCCTTGGTATGGTGGCATTTGCTATTGGAACAGCTGCAGGCGTGTTAATGGCAAAATTTATGAATAAAGTGTCTGCTCAATCTATTAATCCCTTAATAGGTTCTGCTGGGGTATCGGCTGTACCTATGGCGGCTCGCGTCTCAAATAAATTGGGCTTAGAAGCGGATCCGCATAACTTTTTATTAATGCATGCGATGGGCCCCAATGTGGCTGGCGTAATAGGTTCAGCTGTGGCTGCGGGCATACTTTTAGCATTGGTAGGGTAGCGTTGAGGGTGAAACGTTTCCGCACTCGCGTGATGCCACTGGCGCAAATGTAGTTATGCTTAGTTGCATCACTTAGTCACTAGCGTTACGTATTGCGAATGGCTCAGATAAAAAAAGGTGCTATTGCACCTTTTTTATTTTCAATCACTGGGCATTTTGTGTTTTAAATCATTACTCATTTGTAGCCGTTTGCTGATTAGAGGTAATTTGTTGTGCTAATTGTCCTTGTTGCTGCTGTTGTAGCTGTGCAAGCAAATCTTTGGCACGTTGTTGAAACACATTACGCTCGTTGCCACTAAGGGGCGTCGCTTGCGGTAACTTAACAGTACGTGGATTCCGATGAACACCATCCAATAAAAACTCATAATGTAAGTGTGCGCCTGTTACGCGTCCCGTTGCGCCAAGACGGCCAATAGTTTGTCCCTGCCGTACCCGATCACCGCTTTTAACCTCACGTTTAGACAAGTGTAAGTATTTAGTGACAATATTATTCGCATGTTGAATAAATACATAATGACCGTTTACGCCATTATAAGCCGAATGGGTAACCCGTCCATCACCGGCAGCCATAATGGGCGTACCGACCGGAGCAACATAATCTGTACCATTGTGTGCGCGTACAGTACCCAGAACTGGATGTAAGCGTCGCGGGTTGAAGTTTGAGCTAACATATTGAAAACTAACCGGTGCTCTTAAAAAGGCTTGGCGCATACTCTGGCCATCAGGTTTGTAGTAATGGCCATCGCTGTGGCGCACCGCCTGATAGACTTGGCCTTGATTGCTGAACTCTGCTGCAACAATATGACCTGTCCCGATATATTCACCTTCAACATAATCAGCATTAATTAATACGCTAAAACTGTCTCCAGCGCGTAAATCTAGAGCAAAATCGATATCCCAACCAAAAATACCGGCCAGTAACATGATTTGTCCCTCAGATAAACCGGCTTGTAAACCTGCATTCCAAAAGCTACTACGAATATCGGCCTGAGCAAATTGTTGGCGTTGTTCAACGGGTTTTTTTACTTCAATTGCTTCAAAGCGACCATTATCAACGCGGGCAATTTGTAAGGTTTTTAAGCGATCAATAGCATAGTGTAATGCTTGCAACTCGCCTTGTTCATCAAAACCAAACTCTAATTTTTCACCGGGAAATAAGCGCGTTAATGTGCGTGTACTTTTACCGATATCGAGGATTTGTTGCATGGTTTGTTGACTAACATTGGCTTTGCGGAACAAGGTCGACAAAATGTCGCCCGACTGCACCTCTAAGGTTGTCCATCTTAAACCAAGCGAAGCGTCAGGGAGTTCAGCTAGCGCATCTTCTAGCTCAGGAATACTAATACTAAGTTGTTCTTCAGGGGCTTCTTCGGGAAGTGTTAATGCAACACTATAACGTTTGCCTACGTCTAAAGTATCCGTCGCGGTATTTCTAGAGGCCGAGGCTTGCTCAGAGGGTAACAATAATAAGACCGCGATAAAAAGAGAGACAAGCGCAATTAAGAAACGATGAGGCGAAGGCAGTTGAGCGACAAGTTTCTGCATAGGAAAAAGGCTACCTGAAAACGAACAAAAAGCGAGCATATACCGTTTTTTTCGAAGATACCAGACTTTTGTGCGTTTCCCCTTGCTGGAACATGCTATAGAATGGCTGTTCTGTAAGCAAAAATTATTTATTGTCAGGAGTTGAAAATGGCCGATTGGGCGCAGGCATTAGCGGAATTAAAGCGCGGTTGCGAGGAAATTCTGCTTGAAGAGGAGCTTATTGCCAAGTTAAAAGAAGGCAAGCCTTTAAAAATCAAGGCAGGCTTTGATCCAACGGCTCCTGATCTGCATTTAGGCCATACCGTGTTGATTAACAAGCTGCGTGCTTTCCAGCAACTGGGACACGAGGTTATTTTCCTGATTGGTGACTTTACCGGGATGATTGGCGATCCGAGCGGTAAAAATGTCACGCGCAAACCGTTAAGCCGTGAAGATGTACTCGCGAATGCCGAGACCTACAAAGAACAAGTGTTTAAAATTCTCGATCCAGCGAAAACCCGCGTAGCCTTTAATTCGCAGTGGATGGGGGAACTGGGCGCCGCGGGCATGATTAAATTGGCTTCGCGGCAAACCGTGGCGCGGATGTTAGAGCGTGATGATTTTAAGAAGCGCTTTGCCGGCAATCAATCTATCTCTATTCATGAGTTTTTATACCCGCTGGTTCAAGGATGGGATTCTGTTGCGCTGGAAGCCGATGTAGAAATGGGCGGTACTGATCAGCGTTTTAATCTGCTTATGGGCCGCGAGCTACAAAAAGAAGAAGGCATGCGCCCGCAAACCGTGATGATGGTGCCGCTGTTGGAAGGTTTGGACGGGGTGCAAAAGATGTCCAAGTCTTTGGGCAACTATGTTGGTATTACCGATGCACCAAACGACATGTTTGGCAAAATTATGTCCATTTCTGATGAGTTAATGTGGCGCTATTACGATTTATTGAGCTTCCGCCCGGTAACCGACATTCAGCAATTAAAGCAAGATGTGCAAAATGGCACTAATCCGCGCGATGTAAAAATTGCCCTAGCCAAAGAAATTATTGCACGTTTCCACGATGACGCAGCGGCAGAAGCGGCACATCAGGACTTTACGCAACGTTTTAGTAAAAATGCCTTGCCCGATGATATACCAGAAGTCACGCTAAATTGTGCTGGTGAGAGTATGCCCATTGCTAATCTGTTAAAAGAAGCGGCCTTGGTTGACAGTACCTCAGAGGCGCTGCGAATGATTAAGCAAGGCGCGGTGAAATTAAACGGCGAAGAGAAAGTAGACGATCCGAAATTAGAGATCGCTAAAGGTTCCAGCCAAATTTATCAAGTCGGCAAACGAAAGTTTGCTAAGGTAACGTTGCAGTAAAGATTACCCTTATTCAGCGAGGAAGACAGTATGCACCAAGGTTATCTGTGGGGACTGGCTTGCTTGCTGAGTCTGCTTAGTAGCTGCAGTTTACCCCCGGCTCCGCGTGAGCCTGTCTTAACTGAACCCGTACAAGTAGTGCCGTTACCGCTTGCAAAAGAGGCGGTACCGATACTTACGCCCTCTGCTTATTTGGCACTGACCGCGGCTGAGCAATATGCACTTAGCCATAACGCTGGTCAATTACAGCTTGTTTGGCCTGAGCAACGGAGTGAGCGGCAAGCGGTTAATAATCGTCGCCGTTTTTTAGCCTATGCCGGGCAGGGCGAGTTGCTGGTGAATATGCAGCAAGCAACGGAGCTAGAACTCGCGGTGAATCAGCATGTGCTGCGTTTACAGCGCCCAGCGGATGGCAGTCCTTTTAAAGTGGATTTAGCGGCTTATACCCGTAATGGTGAGAATCGCTTGCAGTTAGTCGCGGTAAAACCTACGGATGCCACTGTGCAGCTGAGTCTGCCTTATCCTACCTTAAGAACTGATTTAGAACGCTACAGTGCGGCTTTTCACGAGGTCGATCAACTAATTAGCGCAGAGGTAGCAGACGGTTTTCCGGGTGCGGTGTTGCTAGTGGTAAAAAACGGTGTGGTGATTAAGCACACCGCATATGGTTATGCGCAGCGTTACAACAGTGATGCAAAGCCGCTAGCAGAACCTGTAGCACTCCAACCTGACACGTTATTTGATATCGCCTCGAATACCAAAATGTACGCCACTAACTATGCATTGATGCGTTTGGTTAGCGAAGGTAAGCTTAATGTCAATTTACCCATTCAGCATTATTTTCCCGAGTATCAGGGTGACGGCCGAGAGCAGCGCACAGTAAGTGATTTACTCTATCATACCGCGGGTTATCCGCCTGAAGTACATTTTTTCCGGCCCGATAACCGACATGGCCCGGAGTTTTATGCCTTAAACAAAGCTCATACAGAACACCTTATTTTAACTCAGGTCCCTTTTGCCACTGCGCGGGGGCAGCAAGCAGTTTATAGCGATGTCGATTATATGCTGTTGGGGATGCTAATCGAGCGTATTACGGCACAGCCATTAGATCAGTATCTGGAGCAGCACTTTTATCAAGCGTTAGGATTAAGTAATACGGTATTTAATCCATTACTTAAAGGTATAGCCACAGAGCGCATCGCGGCCACCGAGTTAGCGGGTAATAGCCGTGGCGGTAGAGTGCATTTTCCCGCTAATCGCCAAGGAGTGATACTGGGTGAGGTACATGATGAAAAAGCTTACTATTCCTTTCAGGGGGTAGCAGGGCATGCGGGATTGTTTAGTACGGCTCATGATTTAGCGGTATTGATGGCCGTTGCTATGCAAGGTGGCGGCTATGGCTGGCAACAATTTTTTGATCAAGCCACCTTGCAGCAGTTTGTTGGCCCGTCACCGTATCAGCATACGTTTGGTTTAGGCTGGCGCACTGCTGTACAAGGGGATTTAGCGTGGCACTTTGGTGCTTATGCGAGTGATACAGCGTATGGCCATACTGGTTGGACGGGCACAGCCACCGTTATCGATCCGGCGCAGCAGATAATGGTGGTACTGTTAACCAATAAAAAACATAGCCCTATTGTGGCTGATGGTGATAGCTATCGTTTTACGGGTGATCGCTTTGAAACTGGACGCTATGGTTCTGTTCTCACCTTAGTTTACGAGGCATTGCAATGGTAGCACTCGGTGCCATACAGCGGCTATTCGCGTATTCTGCGCAAATAGCACAAGCTGAGCGGTTAATCTTGTTCAGGCTTTGTTGAAGGCGGCCAACCTGATTTTATGTGTAAATCTCGCTGTGGGTATGGGATAGTAATATTATGGTTTTTAAAGGCGCGCCAAATAGCCAAATTAATATCTGATTTTACCGCTCCAGTACCGTTTTCTAAATCAGCGATCCAAACCCGTAACTGCAGTTCAATGCCACTATCAGCGAACTCCATCAGCCTAACAGTTGGGATAGGCTCTTGTAGAACCCGTGGTGAAGCAAAAGCACAATCTAACATTAATGCCATGGCTTGTTCGGGATCATCCTCGTAACTAATTTGTACTTTGATAATCACCCGCACATTAGGATCGGCATAGCTCCAATTAATCACCTCTGAGGTAATCAGGTTTTCATTTGGTATCAGAGTATCGACCCCTTCTCTATTGCGTACCACTACGTAACGGGCATTAAGCTGTTCTACCCAGCCAAACTTATCACCTACGGTAATGACATCGCCGGGTTTTATTGAACGATCTAATACTAAAATAAAACCGCTAATAAAGTTAGACGCGATACGTTGTAAACCAAAACCTAAACCGACGCCAAGCGCACCACCAAACACAGCCAGTGAACTTAAATTAATACCTACGGCGTTCAAGGCAATTAAAAACGCCAAGGTGATCAGCAAAAACTTACTAAACTTGGCAAAGCCCACTCGCATACTTGGGCTGATAGACGCGGATTGCATCAAGCGCTTACTAATTAACTCGGCTAACCAAATGGCAATAGTAAAGGCTAAGGCGATCATGAAGATCAGTTTTAATACCGATAGGATTGTGATCCTAGTCTCGCCTAACGTTAACGCCGCGCTATCTAACATCTCGAGCACTAACGGAAGCCAACCGGCTAAATGCAGTAATACCGCGAACCAGATGATACCTGCCAAAAAATTCTCTGACGATTTGAGTAATGGACTTATGGTAAAGGCTTTGCGCAAAATATAGATGGATAAACGAATTAAGCCCAATGCCAGCAATATTGGCACCGCCACTTCCAGTAGCTGTATTGGCAAGCTATACCATTCAAACACGCCTTTAATGGATAATAACAAGAGCAACGCGCTAAGTGGCCACAGTATGCGTTGAATACTACGTAATGCCACATGCCGTAATCCTGCGGCATAGTTATCTTGTGCAGCAAGCAATTGTTGCAGTTTCCTATTGGCGAGTGAGGCAAGTAATGCCGCTAAGCTTAATGCTAACAATTGCCACCAATAAATGGGTTGTTGCAACGCGTGTACTATTTCATTAAACCAAAGGACAAGCTTTTCCATCGTTTCCTTAATACCGCTTTTTTATTGTAGTAACCAAAATACAATGGGCAAACTGATAAGGCCAGATAAAATACCCAAGCCGATGATACCACTGACAAGTCTTGGTGCCAGACCCGCCATAATCGCAATAGCGCCAGCAGAGATCATGGGTGGCATAGCGGCTTGAAAAATACTGATTTGTACTGCTAAGCCTTCTTGTCCAAGTGCCGTCCAAATAAGCCAAGCTGCAATCGGCATTAACATGAGTTTAATTGTTAATGCGCTGATAAGTGGCGATATCTCACTTTTACTAAAGCGAAAGCTGAGTTGAAATCCTACAGCAATCATGACGACGGGGACCAACGTGGCGGCGAGATTATCAATAAGATTATAGGTTAACGGTGGCAAACTAACGTCACGTATAAGTAAACCAACGATCAGCGCAATAAAGGATGGGAAGGTAATTATTTTTACGAGTATGCTTTTAACGGTGGGTTTCTGCATAGTGGGGCTATATATGGCGGCGATAATGGTGACATAGGTTGCCAGCGCAATAAAAGAGCCGATTTGATCATAAACCACAGCATAAGGCATCGCGCTTTGCCCAAATAATGCTTCGGTCATCGGAAAGCCTAAAAAGGAGGTATTGCCCAATGGCAATACAATCAACAAGGCCCCAGTGACTTCACGCGGCCAAGTAAACACCTTACTTAACAACAATACACTGACCACAACGACTAATAACAGTAGCCAAGGTGTCACCGCCGGAATTAATAACGCGTAGGAAAACGTTAAAAGCTTAATGTTTTTTAGAATAAGCGCGGGTAAAGCGACATAAAGCACATAGATATTCAGTACTAAGCCGCTATTTTCCGGCATGGCAGGCAGACGTTTTAACAGCATACCAATCATTAAGTATGCCAATACCAAATAAAAATTTTCCATTATTGCTCGCTAATCAGCAGCTCTTTTGCCGCTTTATTCTGTTGTTTTAAGTGATACTCGGCCTTACTGGCTGTGGAGCGATCGGCATAGGCCTGTTGATAAACCAGTTGTAGCGGTCCTTTACCGCGCAGTGCTTTAGCGCCACCTTTGAGTTCGCCCTGATGCTGGCGTAAACGCCGCTGCGGATCGACACTGATACCCGTGTAAAGTTGGCCGCTGGCGGTGCGTACCATATAGAGAAACCATTGTTGTTCAATCATCTAGTGTGAAAAATACCCAGAATATCTTGTCGCAGGCGCATCTGCTATACTCTTGCATTATCTAATCTGTTGGCGAATAAGACTTTTGGAAATAAGTATGTCGTTTCACTCTTTAGCTCTTGCTGAGCCTATACTACGTGTTTTAGCAGAGCAGGGCTATGTTAGCCCGACACCGGTACAACAACAAAGTATTCCGCAGATTTTAAGCGGTAAAGACGTGTTGGCTGGCGCTCAAACTGGTACTGGTAAAACCGCAGCCTTTACCTTACCATTGCTGCAACAGCTGCTCAATGCGCCGAAAGTCTTAACGAAGGCACAAGTAAGGGTGTTAGTCCTTACGCCAACCCGTGAACTGGCTCAGCAAGTTTTTGAAAGTGTCCAAACCTATAGCCGCCATTTGCCGGTCACCAGTGCTGTATTTTATGGTGGTGTCTCGATTCGTCCGCAGTATGATGCTGCCGAGCAAGGATTGGACATACTGGTCGCCACACCAGGACGCTTAATTGATCATTTACACCAAGAAACGGTGGATTTGAGTCAACTTGACGTATTGGTACTGGATGAAGCCGATCGGATGCTGGATATGGGCTTTATTGTCGATATCAAACGTATTATGGCCAAACTGCCTGAAAAAAGGCAAACCTTATTATTTTCAGCTACCTATTCCAGAGACATTAAACAGTTAGCCGATGCCTTATTAAATAAGCCTGTTTTAATTGAAGTGGCTGCGGCCAACGCCACGGCAGACAGAGTCACTCAGCAAGTGTATTTAGTCGATCGTCATCGCAAGCGTGAGCTTATTTCGCATGTGATTGGCGCTCGGAACTGGCAACAAGTATTGATTTTTGTCCGTACCAAACACGGCGCTGATCGCTTAGCTAAGCAGTTACAAAAAGATGGCTTAACTACCGCTGCTATCCATGGCGATAAAGCCCAGGGCGCACGGCAGCGCGCTTTGGATGAGTTTAAACAAGGCAAGGTTCGGGTGCTCGTTGCCACTGATATTGCGGCCCGTGGCTTAGATATTACTGAGCTACCCTATGTAGTGAACTACGATTTGCCGCAAGTGGCAGAAGATTACGTGCACCGGATTGGCCGAACAGGACGTGCCGGGTTAAGTGGTGAAGCCGTGACGCTGGTAGGGCCGGACGAGCTCGGTGCCTTACAAGATATTGAAAAGCTGACACAGCAAGTATTACCCACGCAAATTTTACCGGGTTATGAGCATGATCCGCATTTTAAAGCCCCGAATGAGCCGATAGAGCGTAAGCCAGGACAGCGACCAGCAGGCAGGCAAGATGGTGCAGCAAAGCGGCAATCAGCAGGGAAATTAAAAGCCAAGCTGCGCGCTAAAGCCTTGGGTAAAGCCTAATTTATCTCATTCAGAATAAGATAGCTGCAGCATGCATGCAGCTTTCCCTGAGGATGCTTCTGAGTAACAAAACCAGCACGATGATAAGCGTTTAGTGCAGACGTATTGCTGTTAAATACAAACAAAGAGGCGGTGTGGGTGTTTAATTCCACGCAGCCCCTCCGTAACAGTTTAGTAAGCAAGATTTGAATAAACCCATAGCCGCGAAAGCAGGGATGGATGATTAAACGACTAAGATGGCAATGTCCTGCTTGCAGTGAAAACTGCCCAAACCCTAAAAGCTGTTCATCATCCGCTTCCAGTACCCAGGAACTTACTCCCGGTGGTTGTAAATCTTCAAAAAAACTTGCTGGGGTAAAAGGAAACCTGAAGTCTGGTCCAGCCCAATGCAACACCTCTGTTTGATGGGTGAACCAGCGCATAAGCTCGGGTATATCGTGCTGCTCCAGCGGTCTTAGATGCATTTAAATGCGGCTTTGTGGCTTAATTACGGTACAGCGTTTTAATTAAATGAAAACCAAACTGCGTTTTTACCGGCCCAAGGATCTCGAGTAGTGGGCCTTTAAATACCGCATCATCAAACGGTTTTACCATTTGGCCTTTGCGAAATTCTCCCAAATCACCGCCTTTTTTACCCGACGGACACAGCGAGTGTTGCTTAGCCAATTTGCCAAAGTCGGCGCCTTTTTGCAGTTGCAGTTTTAGCTTATCTGCTTGCTCTTTGGTTTTTACCAAAATATGTAAGGCGCAGGCTTTGGCCATGGTATAACTCACTTAAGCTAGAGGTTGTTGTTGGGTAATACAGTGAATATTGCCGCCACCGAGTAATATTTCCCGTCCAGGCACTGTCACTACCTGATGTTCTGGAAACAATTGCTGCAGGATCTCTGCGGCGACTTTATCGTTTGGATCATCAAAGGTCGGCAGAATTAAACCGCCATTACATAAATAAAAATTAATGTAAGAGCCGGCCAAGCGGGCATTGGCTTCGCGTGGAATCGCCGCCATCGACTGATCAACTGACGCATATTCTTCGGCTTTGGCGATAATAGGGGCAGGTACCGGCAGTTTATGCACTTTGATTTTACGGCCTTTCGCATCGGTACTGGCCTCTAAATAATCCAGTGCCGCTTTGCTGCGGGCATACTGCGGATCGTTCTGATCATCCGTCCAAGCTAACAGCACTTCACCGGGTTTGACAAAGCACGCCATATTATCAACATGGCCATCGGTTTCATCGTTAAAGATGCCGTCTTCTAACCACAGCACTTTTTCAATGGCCAGATGCTCGCGCAGCATGGACTCGATGTCTTCCCGGCTTAAATGCGGGTTACGATTGGTATTGAGCAAACACTCTGCCGTGGTCAGCAGGGTGCCTTCACCGTCGACATGGATAGCACCGCCTTCCAGTACAAAGCCTTCTGTACGATAGCGTGGCAGTTGCTCTATGCCTAAAATCTTGCTGGCGACTTGATCATCGCGATCCCACGGGAAATATAAGCCGCCATTTAAGCCGCCCCAGGCGTTAAAAGTCCAATCGACACCCCGCACGTCGCCTTTGCCATTGGTAACAAAGGTTGGGCCGGTATCACGACACCAGGCGTCGTTATTGGAGATCTCGACTACCCGAATAGGAAACTTGGTTTCTGCCGCAGTCAGCTGCGCATACGCATTGGCATACTGCGCGGCGGAAACACCAACAGAGACCGGTTCAAAACCAGCAATGGCTTTAATAACGGTGACAAAAGCCGCTTGTGCTGGCTTAGCACCTAAGCGCCAACTGTCGGTGCGCTCCGGCCAAATCATCCAAGTTTGTTTATGCGGTGCCCACTCGGGCGGCATGCTAAAACCGTCTTGCTTTGGCGTTGAGGTCAAGGTGTGGCTCACTTGCTGTTCTCCGGGTTAATTTTGCCATCTTTGGTCAGCAGCGTATCGTAGATATCGATACGGCGATCGCGGAAAACACCCCAAGCACGGCGGGTAGCGGCCACTGCGTCTAAGTCAAAGGTGTGTACTAACACCGCTTCGTCAGTTTCGTTCGCTTCTTGCACTTTGGCGCCAGTATGATCAGCAATAAAAGAGCTACCATAGAAGGTAATAGAGAAATCGCCTTCGGTTTCGGTGCCAATACGGTTAGATACGATAACCGGTGTTAAGTTAGCGGCGGCATGGCCTTGCTGGGTGCGCTGCCAGTGATCACGTGAGCTAATGGTGGCATCATGCGGCTCACTGCCGATAGCGGTTGGATAGAAAATCAACTCTGCGCCCATTAACGCCATACTGCGCGCGCACTCTGGGAACCACTGATCCCAACAAATACCGACGCCCACTTTTGCATAACGGGTATCCCACACTTTAAAACCGGTATCGCCCGGCGTGAAATAGTATTTCTCACTATAGCCTGGGCCATCAGGGATATGGCTCTTACGGTAAATCCCCATATTGCTGCCATCAGCATCTAGCATCACCACCGTGTTATACAGACAGTTACCAGCGCGCTCATAGATACTGATTGGTAATACTACAGCCAGTTCTTTGGCAACCTTGGCAAAATGCTTAACGGCGGCGTTTTCAGACACCGGTACGGCAAAGTCTAAATACTCTGGCTTTTGCTTTTGGCAAAAGTAGTTACGTTCAAACAGCTCTTGGATCAGGATAATCTGCGCACCTTGTGCTGCGGCTTCACGCACCAGTTTATCTGCCCGGGCAATATTTTCTTCAACATTCCAGCCACCAATCATCTGGGTAGCAGCAACGGTTACATTACGCATCAGCCATCTCCAATTTAGTTATTTTGTAAATCTTAACATCTTGCCTGAATTTGCTACGATATTTGCAAACTATCATGCACGAAGTGTCGTGTAAAACAGGCATGTAAAACTAAGCCAATCACCTGCTTAGTCCCGTATAGGTTAGGTATTCAGGGCGCGCAAAATGCCGCATTTTCTGCCAATCGTCAATATTTTTTGCGGTTATTTGAGCTGGCTATTTTGCCTGCCTGGAAATTGTTGTTAACCTTAGCAAAATTTACCATAAATTACCTGCCAATTTTGTAACTATGGGGCGTTTGCCTTGCACGTTGCGGGTTATAGAGGAAAACATAAATGTATGACACCGATGTGATCATCAGTGGTGGGGGGATGGTCGGCGCGGCCTTGGCCGTAGCGCTATCGCAAGCCGGGATAGCGGTGACGGTTCTAGAGAAGCAGCAACCCGCATCTTTTGTTGCTGATAGTGCTATTGATTTGCGGGTATCTTCTTTAAATTTACGTTCTGAACGTTGGTTAGCGACGTTAGGTGCTTGGCAGCACGTACAACAGATGCGGCTTTGTCCTTATCAGTTTTTGCAAGCCGGTGAAGGCAATGCGACGGTTCGTTTTGCGGCAAGCGAGATTGATGAGACGCACCTGGGGCATATTATCGAAAATAATGTGGTGCAGCTGGCGCTTTGGCAACAGTTTAACGAACAGGTACAGGTGATTACCGATACCCAGATCGTGGCATTACAACAAAGCGATAGCTCGGTAAGTGTGACACTCAGTGATGATAGGATATTAACGGCTAAATTATTAATTGGCGCAGATGGCGCACACTCTGTGGTGAGGCAATTAGCCGGTATTGGCACGCAGGGCTGGCAATATCAACAAGCGTGCTTAGTGGCCTATGTTGATACGCCGTATCCGCAACAAGATATTACTTGGCAGCAGTTTTACCCAAGTGGCCCTCGGGCCTTTTTACCGTTGCCTGGTGCACAGGCGTCATTGGTGTGGTATGACGAGGCGGCCAAAGTGAAGCAACTGGCGCAGCTTGCGCCTGCGGCGTTAGAGCGCGCTTTTACTGAGGCTTTTCCTGACGAATTAGGCGCGGTGAAATTAAAAAGCTCAGCTTGGTTTCCCTTGGCGCGGATGCAGGCACAGCAGTACGTAAAAGGGCGGGTGCTATTAGCAGGCGATGCTGCTCATACCATTAATCCGTTAGCCGGGCAGGGCGTTAATTTGGGCTTTGCCGATGCTATGCTATTGGTTGAACTTATTAGCGCTAATCTACAAGCCGGGCGTGATCTGGCCGATAGCGCTAGCTTGCTGCAGTATCAGCGGCAGCGTAAGCTGCAAAATAGCCTGATGATGGGCGCGATGGATGTCATTTATCAAACCTTTAGCCGTGATTCAGATGCGCTGAGTTTTATCCGGCAGCAGGGGTTGCGGTTAGCGGCCAATGCAGGCGTGGCTAAGCGGCTGCTGACCCAATATGCAGTAGGAAATGGGGTGTTTTGAGTTTTGCCAATCTCTAGATTGCGCTGACTTTAGGTTATGCAGATTCTAAATTGGTGCATCCGGCGGTTAAACGCGCCGTATCGCTTTTTAGCGGGACCACTGTGAATACATCCCTGTACGCTGAGGTTTTTCATCCCTGAAAAGCACGTCCCCTAAAAAGGATACTCTGCGTTTACCACCTCGATTAATTCTTGTAGTGAAAACTGTAAAATCCACAGTACCCAATAGTAGTGTTATGCTAGAGACAGCTTTACGATTAAAAGTAAATCCATCTAACGGTAGCTGTCATCTAGCGATCTAATCAGTGGCGCCGGTGTAGCCTGGCAGC
>Ga0209812_10001085_pt1 | contig 20564 bp, 17 predicted proteins | sample JI71714BDNA_FD_187502 | JGI IMG/M metagenome (GOLD analysis project Ga0209812, IMG submission 187502) | Wastewater effluent complex algal communities from Wisconsin, to seasonally profile nutrient transformation and Carbon sequestration -... | ecosystem: Engineered > WWTP > Effluent > Algae...
GCATCATCATCATTACGCTGTTCTGTTGGTTGCTTCAACCCTATTTAATTCGCTTTAACTGATGTTGAAATAACCAACTCATAAAAGTAGGTTCTGCAAATGCATTGTCCCAACTATTGTGATTTACACCTTTATATTCAATATACTCAACGGGTACTTTTAGTTCTTTTAAACGAGCCACCATTTTTCTGGAAAGGTCTACATTCACTACTACATCTGCATCGCCATGAAACACACGGAATGCGGTATTCTTAATGCTTTTATTGTATAAAGAATCGTTACCACCACCGCAAATGGGTGCTGCTGCTGCATAAAAATTCGGGTTGCGATAAACAGATTCAAAAGTACCCATACCGCCCATTGATAAACCAGTAATATAGATGCGAGATTGGTCTACCGATTCTTCATTGGCCAATTGTTTAGCCAATGCGTTTGCAGCTGCCTGTGGCCAATTTGGAATACTATCGTAGTTGAATCGAAATTGAACTGGGCTTTTTGTACGATCTATTGAAGAGGTAGCCCAAAAGGAATTGGAAGGACATTGTGGAAATACAACTATAGCTGGGTATTGTGTTCTATTTTCTGGACTCAAAAACATTTTTGATCCATGCGTCAATTGTTTTTCATTGTCATTGCCTCTCTCTCCCGCACCATGTAATACCATGATCAATGGATATTTTTTATTGCGATCGTAATTTTCTGGGTATAAAATTCGGAAGGGTAAATTTTTATCGGGTGCAAATACAAATGATTTTTTTTCAAAAGGTTTTAGTGCAGGATTGTAAGTGCTTTTAGACAACCAGTTGTTTAATTGCAACCAATCTGTAAATCTTTCGGTCCACTGATCGGTGGGTAATTTTAAAGATGCCATTCCAAAACCATGGCCCCCTTTGGCATATAAATGCATTTCTGCGGGTTGCTTATTTGCCAACCACTGACTATACAAGTCTACACTATGACTGGCTAAATCGAGGTTGTCGTCTGTGGCAGCTAAAATAAAAGCAGGAGGTGCTTTTGCATCAAGTTTTCCTTGTAGTGCTTTAGGAAAGTATGCATAAACAGGAGCGATAAAATTGGGTTTATTGGCTTCAGTGTATCCGTAAGCTGTTCCGGCAGTTACCGTTCCCCCGGCAGAAAAACCCATGATGCCAACCCGGTTAGGGTCCAGTTTCATTTCATCGGCATGTTCTCTAACGTATGCAATGGCGTTTCTTCCATCTTGAATTGCCAATGGAATCAGCTCCATATTTTGTTGATTAAATTTCTCCGTTCCCCAAATAGCATTCATTTCAGCAACTGGATCTGTGGTATTACTTTTTATTAAACGATATTTTAATACAAAACAAGTAACCCCTTTCTTAACCAACCATTTGGCCACTTCATATCCCTCGTTGTCAATAGACAAAGCACGAAATGCACCACCTGGTGCTATAATAATAGATGTGCCATTCGCTTTTCCTTCTTCTGGCTTAAACACGGTTAAGGTTGGTTTGGCCACATTATAAATGACTCTTAGTCCCCAATCGTTTTTGGTGTTTTCCGCTTCGGGCCAATTCCAATTTTCAGATCCAGGGGCGGCGCCTTTGTATAGGTCTATTACCTGATTTTGGCCATAATTGTTATTGGAAAGGCCAATTAAGATGGTTAAAAAAAGCAGGAATTTGGTCATTTTATTGAGTTTTTTGGATAAAAAAGCAAGGTTTTGTTCATCAATTTCGCTTTTTTGCGTGTTTTTTTAGTAAATTTCTATTAAATCAGTAGGTTATTAATATTGTTTTACTGTTAACTTATTGTAATTTAATATCTTTGCAAATGTTTCAGCCTGAATAAACAATAAAATTCAGCAGATTTTTTTGCTACCGAAACCTGCGTTTCAGTTCAAAATTGTCAAAATTGTATAAAGAATGATTCAAGAGAGTTTACTGGAAAAAATTAGAAGTTTTACTACCCCCGACGAATTAAAAAGCGCAGGTATTTATCCTTATTTCCGTGCAATTGAGAAAAACAATGATACGGAAGTAATGATTGGTGGAAACAAGGTATTGATGTTTGGGTCCAATAGTTATATGGGATTAACCAATCATCCTGAAGTATTAAAAGCTGCCAAAGATGCGATTGACCAATATGGAAGCAGTTGCTCTGGCTCTCGCTTTTTAAATGGTACTTCTAATTTACATGTAGAATTGGAAGACGCTTTGGCCAAGCATATTGGCAAAGAAGCTGCCCTCACTTTTACCACCGGATTTCAAACAAATTTAGGCGCCGTTTCTGCTATTACGGGTAGAAGCGGGGTAATTATATTGGATGAATTAGATCATGCATCTATTATAGAAGGAGCTCGTTTGTCTTTTTCTAAAGTGCTTAAATACGCGCATAACAATATGCAAGATTTAGAGCAAAAGCTCAGCACTGTTCCTTTGGATACCATCAAGATGATTGTGGTGGATGGTATTTTTAGCATGGAAGGGGATATTTGTAAATTGCCCGAAATTGTTGCCTTAGCAAAGAAATACCAATCATTGGTAATGGTAGACGATGCCCATTCTTTAGGGGTGTTAGGAAAATTGGGTAAAGGTACTGCCGATCATTTTGGATTAACCAATGAGGTTGATTTGATTGTTGGAACATTTAGTAAATCATTGGCTTCTTTAGGAGGTTATGTTGCTGGAAGTAAAGAAATGATCAACTTCTTAAAGCATACAGCACGACCAATGATTTTTAGTGCAAGTACGCCTCCATCAGCAACGGCTTCTGCATTGGCTGCTTTAAAAATCATTCAGCGCGAACCTGAAAGATTAGAAGCACTTTGGAAGAACACTGCTTATATGGTGAACGCATTACAAGATCTTGGTTTTGAAATGGGTGCTTCAGAAACGCCTATCATACCTATCTATATAAGAGATAATTTCCTCACTTTTAAGTTTACACAACGCCTTTTTGAAGAAGGTATTTTTGTGAATCCAGTGGTTTCCCCTGCAGTTAAAAGTGATTCGTCTCTTATTAGAATGTCTATCATGGCCACACATACGAAGGAACAATTGGATACTGCTTTAGAAAAATTGCAGTTGGTTGCCAATGAGCTAAATATAGCTAGACACGTATCTGTAGCATAATACCGCTTCCATTATGGATATTACCATTCAAGAAGTAACTGGTAAAAAGCAGATGAATGCTTTTCTAGACTTTCCGTATGCGTTGTACAAAAACAACCCTTACAATATTCCGAAGCTAAGATTTGATGAGGCGGCTACGCTCAACCCCAAAAAAAATCCAGCTTTTGATTTTTGTGAAGCCCGCTATTGGTTGGCTTTTCAAGATGGAAAAGTAGTGGGCAGGGTTGCAGCCATTTATAACAAGAAATATGTGGAGCGCTGGAAAAATAATTATTTGCGTTTTGGATGGATTGATTTTATTGAAGATTTTCAAGTTGCCAAAGCATTGGTAAATCAAGTAGAAAATTGGGCGAAAGAATTGGGTTGCACTGCTGTTCATGGTCCGTTGGGTTTTACCGATTTAGATTATGAAGGCATGTTGGTAGAAGGATTTGAAGAGCGAGGCACGATGGCTACTATTTACAACTACCCGTACTATCCAATTTTCATGGAACAGTTGGGATATGGTAAAGCCGTTGATTGGCTGGAGTATCGCATTCATGTTCCCAACCAATTACCAGAGAATATTTTAAAGATTGCCAATCTAGTAGAACGCAGATTTAAGTTGCATGTGGTGCCTATGAAATCTACCAAAGATTTAAAGCCTTATGCAAGAGAAGTATTTCAATTGGTAAATGAAACCTATGCAGAGTTATATGGGGTTGTTGAATTATCTCAACGCCAAATTGATTACTACGTAAAAATGTATTTCTCTATGATTCGGGTAGATTTTATTACCCTAATTGCAAATGAACAAAATAAATTAGTGGGCTTTGGAATTTCTATGCCCTCCCTTTCTAAAGCTTTACAAAAAGCGAATGGCTCTTTGTTTCCTTTTGGATTTATTCATTTGCTAAAAGCCCTTAAAAAAAATGATGAAGTTGATTTGTTATTAATTGGGGTTGATAAAAGCCTTCAAGGCAAGGGCGTAAATGCAATTGTATTAAGAGAGTTCAATAAGAACTATGCAAAAGCAGGAATTGTTTTTGCGGAGAGCAATCCTGAACTAGAAGAAAATACCAAAGTGCAAAGTACCTGGCAGCATTTTGATGCAAGACAACATAAGCGCAGACGTTGTTTTATTAAGCAACTATAATTGGTATTTCAATGAAAAACATACTGATAACGGGTGCCAGCGGATTCATTGGTAGCTTCTTAGTAGAAGAATCCTTAAAAAGAGGGTATCGAACATTTGCTGGTATTAGGTCTTCCAGTAGCAAGGGATATTTAAATCATCCCGACTTGCATTTGTTTGAGATGGATTTTTCTGATCAAAAAAAATTGCAAAATCAAATCAAACAAAATGCAGACACTTTTGGTCCATTTGATGTAGTGGTGCATGCTGCAGGCTTAACCAAGAGTAGGGTTTTAGAAGAGTATTATCAGGTTAATTTACACAATACCGAAAGACTGGTAGACGCACTGATTGAGCTGGGAATGGTTCCGGAGCGTTTTGTTTTCATCAGCAGTCTTGCTTCTTATGGTCCAGGACAAGGTAGAATACCGGTTGCCGAAACGAATATACAAGCACCTATCACTGCTTATGGTAAAAGTAAATTGGCTGCAGAACAAATGCTGGCAACCAAGAATCAATTCCCTTTTGTGATTGTACATCCTACAACGGTTTATGGCCCTAGAGAAAAAGATTTATTGGTTTTAATTCAGTCTTTAAACAAACATCTTGAGTTGTATATAGGAAATACCGAACAACAACTCAGTTTTATTCATGTGCAAGATGTTTGTAAAGCTGTTTTTTTAAGCATCAACCAACCCATTATTGCTCAAAATATTCTTTTAAGTGATACGGATAATTATACCGCAAAGGAGTTTAACAATATGGTTAAATCGGTATTGGGTAAAAAAACGCTCCCCATTGTAGTACCTGTTCCCATTGCGAAAGCTGCGGCTCAAGTAAGTGAGTGGGTAGGCAATTTAAGGGGAGTAACACCGGTTCTCAACAAAGAGCGCCTCAAAGAATTTCAAGCATCCAACTGGGGGGTCGATGCAACTGTTTTAAAGCAATTGGGTTTTACTCCAGATTATCCGCTACAAAAAGGCCTAGAGCATACCATCGACTGGTATAAGAAAAATGGTTGGATTAAGGCCTGATAAAATTTTCTTAATATTCATTTCGCATACAACGTATAGTTGTTTTACCCTAATTTTACGCGTACAACCATTGGTTGTAAAACATGCGTAAGCCAACCCAATTACATATTATTCTTTATAAGCTGAATGCTGCATTCTTTGTACTGGCATTGGTATGGCTTACAGTGAGTACCCCATTTGTTGTCGCAAACCAGTTTAATCAAGACCACTTAACGAGCATAGAGTCGCCATTAGATAACAGTGGAGAAGAAGAGACGGCTAATCCTTTAAATAGCAGCTCCGAAGAAAAACCCCACAATTGCAATAATTTATTAGAAGAATATATACATCATTCAGCTGCTATTATTGCATTGAATAATACTTCATTGTCTCATGCAATTTGTTTAGATGCCGATAGCTATCATGCATATCATGGCGAATTATTAGTGCCTCCTCCAAACAAGGCATAGTTTAACCCCCGGTTTTATTTAATCCCATTTGTTCAACAGTTTGTTATTGCCCGTCTTGAGCATTAACTAGAATAATTTAATTATGAGAAAACACTCTAAAGAATACTTAGAAAACCTAACTCCCGCCAAAGCATATGAATTGTTGGTGGAGGGGAATAATCGGTTTGTGAATAACTTAAGCAAAGACCATGATCATTTAGAAATGATTAATGAAACCCGTGAAGGTCAATTTCCATTTGGGGTTGTATTGAGTTGTATGGATTCAAGAACTTCTGCTGAATTAATTTTTGACCAAGGATTGGGAGACTTATTCAGTATTAGGGTAGCTGGAAATATTGTGAATGACAGCATTTTAGGAAGTTTGGAATATGCAGTAAAATATGTGGGTTCAAAAGTATTAGTAGTATTAGGGCATACCGCCTGTGGCGCCATTAAAAGTGCCCAAGCAGATGTAAAAGATGGTCATATCACTGGATTGCTCAGTGCCATTAAACCTGCTATTAGTAAAGCCATGTTGAAAAGTAAAGACCAACATTGCTTCAAAGACAATGTAGCTTATGCCAATGTAGAGAACAGCATGGAAGAAATATTACATAGAAGTGAAATTATTAAAGACTATTTTTCTAGGGGTGAAATTGGAATTGTAGGGGCTATGTATAATGTAGAAACAGGGGAAGTAGACTTCTTTAAAAACCTAACTACCCAGCCAGTTCAAAAGAAACAATTAACAGAAGCAGTATAAGATTATGAAACTTTCTACTAAGTATTTTAAGGCAGATATGCTTGCAGGAATGGTGGTGTTTTTAGTAGCATTACCCCTTTGTTTAGGAATTGCGGTAGCCAGTGGAGCACCTCCATTTGCTGGAATTATCTCTGGTGTAATTGGAGGTATTGCAGTTGGTTATATGAGTAATTCAAATGTAAGTGTATCGGGTCCTGCAGCAGGACTAATTGCCATTATTTTAGTAGCAATAACCGAAATGGGTTATCAAACCTTTTTGTCTGCAGTAGTAATTGCAGGCGCCATTCAATTGGTGTTAGGCTTAGCTAAAGCAGGAGGAATCTCTAGTTACTTCCCTACCAATGTAATAGAAGGTATGTTGGTAGCTATTGGTATTATTATCATTAAAAAAGAATTGCCACACGCAATCGGATATGATTTGGAACATGAAGGTGATTTTTATTCTTATCAGTTAATAGATGCCGATAAAGGATTTTTTACGGAGTTGATACACGCTTTTAATTTTGCACACACAGGTGCAATTATAGTAGCTGCAGTATCTATTGCAATAATTATTGCATTCAACAAAGTGCCAGCACTTAAAAAATTAAAAGCAGTTCCTGGTGCATTGGTTGCTGTGGTAGCAGGAATTTTATTAAATGAACTTTTTGCAGCAACTACTCCAACTTTAGAAATTAAAGACGAACACTTAGTATTACTTCCAGTGGCTACTTCTTTTAGTGAATTCACTAGTCAGTTTACTGCACCAAGTTTACAAGGATTTATAAATGTGAAAGCTTGGACAGTAGGTGTAACCATTGCCATTGTGGCTAGTATTGAAACACTGCTATGCTTAGAAGCGGGTGATAAAATGGATCCAATGAAAAGGTTTTCAAGCGCAAACAAAGAATTAACTGCACAAGGTATTGGTAATATGCTATCCGGATTTTTAGGAGGAATACCAATGACTTCAGTAATTGTAAGAACATCGGCCAACTTAAATGCAGGGGCAAAAACAAAGTTGGCAGCTATTGCACATGGAGTCTTTTTGTTAGTTGCTGTATTGGTTATACCTGGTCTCTTAAATAAAATACCCATGGCCAGCTTGGCAGCAATTTTAATTATGATTGGGTTAAAGCTAGCGAGCATCAAGACCTTTAAACATATGTGGCACAATGGTGCGCAGCAATTTATTCCTTTTATAGTAACAGTAATTGCAGTGGTATTTACCGATTTATTAAAAGGAGTGGGTGTTGGTTTAGTGGTAAGTATTTATTTTATTTTAAATGGAAATATGAAATTGGCTTATTTCTTTCGAAAAGAAAAGCATCATACAGGTGAAACCATTCATATTGAATTGGCACAAGAAGTTTCCTTTTTAAATAAAGCAGCTATTAAACAAACATTGGCTCATTTACCGGAAAATTGCACCGTTATTATTGATGCAGCAAATACGGTTTACATAGATTATGATGTACTAGAAATGATTAAAGATTTTATGAATTTTGGATCGAAAGATAAAAATATATCAGTGGTATTGAAAGAGTTTAAGGAAGAATACAAGATGCAGGCATATGCGAGTAATCATGTAACCAACTAAATCCAATCAAAACCAAATCCGGGTTGTTTATTAATCATAAGCAACCCGTTTTTTATTTCAAAACCTCCTTGAACCAAATCTTCTGCTAAATCAAAACTTCCATCTAAATCAAGGTAGTGGGTATGCGGGCAACTATAGGCAACATGTAAAGCAGCGGTTATACTAATGATGCTTTCATCGTTGCAGCCCCAAAATAATTTTATGCCAGCTGGTTTTGCAATGCCAGCAATTTCTCTAGCTCCAATGATTCCGCCACATTTCATCAGTTTAATATTATAAATACCAAAGGGATGGTTCACACTTGCTAAGTCTAAAGCTGCTTTAGCATGATGAAGGGATTCGTCTGCGGCTAATTTTTTTCTTTTAGCTTCATCTAATAATAATAAATCGGTTTCTTTTCCAACTGGAAGGGGCTGTTCAATTAATTCAAGACCAGTTTGTTCTGTGGCTTTTATAAAACGAGTGAGTCTACTTAAAGTATAACCTTGGTTGGCGTCTACCCTCATTTTGATTTGCTTACCATATTTTTCATTTAAGAGCAATACTCTTTCAATATCTTCCTCAACATCCAAACCTGTTTTAATTTTAAAAATGTTGAAACCCTGAGAAAAATAAGATTCGGCTTCTGCCAATGTATCTACCGTATTTTTAATTCCGATCGTAACTGAGGTTTTGAGTGGTCCTGATTGTATGCCATAAAACTCGGCAACCGATATCCCCGCCCATTTTCCAAAAGCGTCGTGCAAAGCAATATCTAAAGCAGCTTGTGTTCCTGGTAAATGGTGAAAATGTTTTTGAACCTCAACCATTATTTTTTGAAATCCTCTAATATCTCTTCCCACTAATTGTTGAACAAAATCTGATTCAAGATTTGCCAATGTTTGTATAGGGCTTTCTCCTACTACATCTTCGGCAGGACTGGCCGAACCAATTCCAATTATACCGTTGGCCAATTGTATTTCAGTAAAAGCAATAGAAACATCCGAGTAGGTATTATATGCAATTGTATAGGGCTTTTTTAAAGCCATATGTTTAATGAACGAACGAATCGCAACAATTTTCATAAGTCTATATTTATTGCAATAAAGATTTTAAAAGAGGAATCAAGGGTTCAACGCCTTTTTGAATAGGTAATAAAACAGGAATATTTAGTGTTGATTCCATGGAAGCTTGTATAGCAAATGCCTCTTCATTAGTGCAGCCCTCTGTATTCATGGCTAAAGCAATTACTTTAGAACCAAACTGTTCAATAATGGCTATCTCCGATTCAACACTGGGTATTTTTCCCCAATGTTCTTCGTTGTCAAAATAAATTCTTTTTGGCGCAAAGAGTAGAACTACATGCTTTGCGTTTCCGGAAATCAACAGTTCTAATCCACAAGGCCCACTTGGATTTCTTAATGCCGACTGCCCTTCTAAAAAAATAATATCAGGACATACTTCTTTATTACAAGAAAGTATAGCGTGTTCTAATTCTCCAGAAACGAAATCGTTCAAAGTAGAATCAAATACAAATCCATATTTGCTTCCTTGCAACCAACCTGTTTGACCCGTATAAATCATTTCTGCTTTAATATTTTCTTTAGCACATGCTTGCATCAACATTCTAGCAGTAGTTCTTTTACCCATTGCGCAATCCATTCCAATTACGGCAACAATAGGTGTTTTAATATTGAAAATATCACCTGTAAAAAAATGGAGGTCTTCTCTTTTTTTAGGCTTTCTAATATCAATTAGTATACTGTTATTTTTCAGAGCCAGTTCAACTAAATCTGCATGCTCGTTTAAATAATCGTGTAATCCATTTACAATAGAAAGACCTTTGCTAATTGCTTCTTTAATAATGACCAACATTTCTACTGGTAATTTTCCACCAACTGTTGCTACTCCAATAATTAATGTATCAGCATCTTTAATAGTAGATAATGCAGCTGCTAAGTCTGCAAATACAGGAATATTTCTGTGCGTACTATCTAGCAATTCACCTGCATCTTTATTGGCTGTTTGGGTGTTGTCAATAATTCCGGCAATTAAAAATCGTTCAGAACCTCTTACCAAACCATGTGCCGTTTTTGCATCCGAAGTTTGGTATAATCCATTTGTTAAAACCAATGCTTTTTTCATCTTTTTTACTAATTGCGTTTAATTAAAGTTCCCGATAATTCACCAGTAGCTTGTTGTTGTTGATATACTATTTTTCCATTTACCCATACACAATTAATGCCAGTAGACAATGCTTTACCATTTTTGATTGTTGCATTGTCGTTAACTGTAGATGGATCAAATAGCACTAAATCGGCAAAATAACCTTTTGCTATTTTTCCTCTTTGTTCTAAGCCTAGATGTTGAGCTGTTAATTGGGTCATTTTATGTACTGCTTGGCTTAAAGAGAGCGCTTTTTCTGCTCGCACATATTTACCAAGTACTCTTGTAAAAGCACCGTATCCTCTGGGATGCCCACCTGCAGCTCCGTCTGAACAAATATTTGCATGAGTCCATTGAATGAATTCGGCAACATCCTCATCTTTCATAGACTTGCCAGCTAATGCTTCAATACCACTTGCATTGGGGTTTGCTTTCTTATAGTCAGCAGCAATTTGTATTAAATTCATCAGTGTTACTGCTTCTGATTCATTTCGTTCTTTGGCAATAGCAGCAATTGTTTTGCCTGCATAAGAAGGATAAGGAGCAAATCTTACTAATACCGATTCCTTGGGGTCAAATAATTTGTTTACTGCAAGTTCTGCACTGCTTAAGTTGGTAAATGCTTTGTCTGGAAACAAGACACGCAATGTTGAATTCCAAAAATTATAAGGATAAACATCTGCCGTAATATCTACTCCTTGTTTGCGTGCTAGTTCTAATTTTCTAATAATTAATCCTGCTTTGCCCCAATCATCTTTATTGGCAATTTTGATATGAGATAATTTAACAGGCATACCCGTTATTTTACCAATATCTATTATTTCGTCGATGGCCTCATTTAGCTGAATGTCTTCACTTCTAATATGGCTAATATATCTGCCCTTATATTTTGCAGTTAGTTGGGCCAATGCAACCACTTCTTCTTTGCTACTATAAAACGCAGATTCATATTCCAGTCCGGTAGATAAGCCTAAAGAACCCTTTTCCAAATCGGCGGCTAAATACTTTTTCATTTGATCAATTTCTTCCAAAGTCGATTTTCTGAAAACATCCTTTTCGCCCATTATTTTTTCACGAATAGAACTATGCCCTGTATAGCTAGCTACATTTACTGCAATATTGTTTTGTTGAAAAAATGCATTAAGGCTATCCATTGGATAACTGTCTCCATCTTGTCCTATGATTATTGTGGTAATCCCTTGGTTGGTCATAGCCATTCCGGTTGGCTCTTTTTTTAGGCTACCAAAATGATGACTATGAGAATCTATAAAGCCGGGGCTTAAATACTGCTCCTTTCCATCAATAACTATTTCACCTTCTAAAGGTTTTAAATTTCCAATTGCCACAATGCGGTTTCCGTTTATTCTTACGGCCCCCTTTATAGGATTACTTCCTGTTCCGTCTACAATCCAAACATTTTGAATGATGGTATTGCGGTATTGTTTTGCTTGGCTTTGTAATTGACTTTGAATAAGCGTTAAAAGCAGTACCGCAAAAAAGCTAAATTGATTTTTCATGAAATGTTAGGATAAAGTATTCTTTAAATTTATCAAACATGATTTGAATCATAAAATGCTTTTTTGATTATTTGGATATTTGCATTCAAGCGAAATGAGGAGGCAGCTGATTATATTGATGTTTTTGAGTTCACTAATGGTGCAAGTGTTTGCTGGGTTTATTTTAAAAGCAGATTACGCTTTCAATCGAGCTGTGTACATTAAATCTTGTGTTAACAAAAACAAACCTGTATTAAAGTGTAATGGTAAATGTCAATTGAGTAAAAAAATATTGGCTGCAGAAAAAGAGCAACAAAAAGCTGCCCAAAAAGGATCGTATCAATTCAATATTTCTATTGAAATTCTTTGCAATACCGTTTTTATTCCATCAATAAATACGCTAGAAATAACAATTAATCCAATTAAGTTTCAATACGGTATTAAAGATGAACTAGCGGGTCATTATAGTACTATTTTTCATCCCCCTCAGTTGGCATGACAATTTTTAAGATCTAATTATTTTTTAATCAAAAATTTTGTCATGAACATTTGTTCTTCGAAGGCATTGTTGAGCCTTCTAATCCCAACTATTGCCCTTACTCATGCTGCGGCACAGTCTTTCAGTAAAAATGCTGATTCTTTTTTTAGTAAAACCCTTGCACCAGTTAGTGTTTATGCAGTAAAAGGTAAAACACCACAAAAAACTTACCAACTCAAATCTGCAGATTGGGTGCAACACGATGCATCACAAGTATTATTACAAATAGCGGGCTTTAATGCAATTCGGAAAAGTGGAAACTTTGGATTTGACCCTGTTTTTAGAGGATTTAAGTGGGAGCAAATCAATTTGATTACAGATGGTGCAATGGGTGCGCATCAAGCTTGTCCAAACAGAATGGATCCGCCGAGTAGTCAGATAATGATTAATCAAATTAAAGAAATAGAACTATACAAGGGCCCCCACAATTTTAGGTATGGTCCTTCTACTGGAGCAATTATTAATTTTAAAATGAATGATCCTGTTTTTTCAGAAAAGCCAATATGGAATGGAAGAGTAGGCGGTGGCTATGAAACCAATGGTAGTATTAGAAGAACAGAAGCGTATATAAATAGAAGCAGTAAGCGTTGGCAAACTGCATTGGCATTCTCTTATTCTGCAGGGGATGATTATAAAGATGGAAAAGATAGTATTATGCCGGCTGTATTTAATAGAACAGCCATCAATTTTACTACCGCTTACTTAGTAAAACCAGGAGCAGTTGCTTCAATTAATATTACCCGAAACTTTACTCGTAATACCAGTTTTCCAACACTAATGATGGATTTGCTGAGCGATGATACTTGGATGATTCAAGCAAAGTATCAGGTAGCGGCTAAAAATAAATGGTATAGCCAATGGAATACACAAGTGTATACTTCGTTGGTAGATCATCAGATGGGAAATGGGCTTAGACCAAGTTCTGTTACCATGTTGTCTCATGTGTTTGCTAATACGGAAACCTCAGGAGGAAGAACTGAATTGGTTTTTAGAAAAACCAATTCAGTTTTATATGTAGGAGCCGATGTAAAATATGAATATGCAAACGGTACTAGGTCAAGAAAAATGATGACAGGTATGATGGCTGGCAAAGTGTTTTATGATACTTTATGGCAACAGGGTTCTATTTTAAGAACCAGTGCTTTTGCTCATCTAGAAAAAAAATTAGGGCAGTTTCAATTAACCACATCTGGAAGATTAGACTTGGTTCATTCTAAGACTAATCAACCAGCAGCCAAAACTATCGCCAACAATGCATTGTTAGCTGCTAATGATTTTAATACCAGTTTTAGTGCTGGAATAAGCAGAAATTTTGGAAAGCATTTTCAATTGGCATTTTGGTTAGGTCATGGAGTTAGAAGTGCAAGTATTACAGAAAAATTTATTAATTATTTGCCTGTAGGATTAGATGCGTATGAAGTAGTAGGGAACCCCCAATTGAAGCCTGAAGCCAATACCCAATTTGATTTATTGTTGAGATATCAAACGGAGAAATCGTTTTTTCAAGTAAATTTTTATAGTGCAAGAATTAGTCAGTTTATTACAACAGTGGTTGACCCTAACTTAAAACCTGTTATTGCAACTGCTCCAGGCGTTCGTAAATACATCAATGTAGCAGATGCGGCTATGCTGGGATTCGAGTTGAATTATGTTCAACAAATTGGAGCATTTTTAAACCAAGAAGTGAGCTTTGCCTATGTACGTGGTCAAAATAAAGAACTGCAAGAACCATTGCCAGAAATCAATCCATTTGAATTGAAGTATAAATTAATGGCTCGTTTTATAAACACCCAACTACAGCCCTATATGAACCTTCGGCATAGCTTTGCGCAGAACCGCATTTCTACTTCCTTTAAAGAGAAAGCAACAGGAGATTTTACTGTTATAGATTTAGGTTTGAAAGTGATGACCACAAAAAATTTACAGCTTACTGCTGCAGTAAATAATTTTTTTAATATTTCTTATAGAGAACATTTAAGCAGATTTATTACCCCCATATTGCCACTGAATGCAACGGGAAGAAATTGGGTATTGATGATTTCTTACCAGTTCTAGGGGACGGGTCTTTAAGCTTATTTTATAGTGCTGTTTAATGAAACAGCACTATATTTATATCCCAATTAACTGATGAATGCCCGAATCGAATTTTGAGCGAATACCATCTAAGCCTCCTGTAATACTACCACTCCCTCCTGGTACAAAGCGGTTACAATGGTCTGTAATGATTCCCGTTTACAACGGTTTAGCCTATTTAGAGCAAACCTTGAATTCTGTTCTATGCCAAGACTTTGGACCAGACCGAATGCAAATAGAAGTAGTAGACGATGTAAGCAATGAAGGAGATGTTGCAGCAATAGTAGAAAGAGTTGGAAAGGGCAGGGTTGCCTATTATAGGCAACCAGTGAATGTGGGCAATGTCAGAAATTTTGAAACCTGTATCAATCGTGCAGTAGGCGAATACATTCATATTTTACATGGAGACGATTATGTAGAGCCTGGTTTTTATAAAGCCATTACCCAATTATTCATCGATTTTCCTGAAGCGGGTGCAGCATGCACAGATTGGAGAGTAGTAGATGATATGGGCATTCCTGTATGGACCAACGCACCTGTTGGTGAAGAAAGAGGAATTTTAAAAAATTGGCAACAAAGAATTGCTATCAGGCAATGGCTAGAGCCTCCTGCCAAAGTGGTAAAAAGAAGCACTTATGAAGAATTAGGCTCATTCTATATGGTTCATTGTTGTGAAGATTGGTTGATGTGGAATAGGATCGCCGCCAAGTATCCGGTAGCCTATCATCCTGAAGTTTTGGCCAAATATAGAAACCATGATGAAAATGTTACTGCAAAATCATTTAAGAATCGGAAAAATTTCTTGGATATTTATAAAACGATGTTGTATAATATTGCTCATTTACCGGAACACTTAAGGGCGGTATCAGAAAAAGAATCTCGTAAAAATTATGCTTTTTATTTTGCCAATCTTGCTCATAGACAATGGCATGCCAATCATGATAAAGAAGAAGCAATCATTGTTGCTAAAGATGCATTGAAGTTTCAAGTAAATTCCTACTCGCTAAAACTGTATATTAAGTTGTTATTAAAGATAGCAACAGGTTACAAGGGGAAATCCAAATAAGTTCTACCCTTTTTATTTTAATTTTGCCACAAATTAAAAGAATGGCAAAGGCATTCCTATTCGATTTAAATGGCACTATTGTAGATGATATGGCTTACCATAAAAAAGTATGGTACCATGTATTGGTGAATGAATTGGGTGCTAAAATGAGCTTTGAAGAAGTTGCTGCAGAAATGTATGGTAAAAATTCAGAGTTATTAGATCGAGTATTTGGTAAGGGAGCATTTAGTCCTGAACAGGTAAGCGAAATTGAAATGGCCAAAGAGCGCAAGTACCAAGAAATATACCAACCATTGATGAAACCGATTGATGGTTTAATGGATTTTTTAGCAATGGCTCATTCGGCTGGAATACCCATGGGAATTGGCTCTGCAGCCATTCCATTTAATATTGACTTTGTGTTGGATGAATTAAATATTCGGCATTATTTTTCAACAATAGTAAGTGCATTTGATGTGCCCGTAAGTAAACCCAATCCTGCTGTTTTTTTAAAAGGGGCCCAAAATTTAGGGGTGGATCCAGCAGATTGTATTGTTTTTGAAGATGCCCCCAAAGGGGTAGAAGCTGCAGCAAACGCGGGTATGAAAGCAGTTGCAATTACTACCATGCATACTCCTGATGAATTTGAACAATACAATAATATTATTGCGTTTACCAAAGACTACGGAACCCTATCTCACCTATTAAAAAACTAATCTAAGTTATTGGTATAATAATTTGGACTAGCCCATTAGTTTTGGTTAAATTGTTTTACCAAAATCAGTAATAATGGCAACACCCAATTGGCTAGGGGTTTATCCAGCACTTTTAACACCTTTTAATTCGGACGAAAGCATTGATGAAAAAATGTTTTTGAAAAACCTGCAAGCACAAATTGATGCAGGTGTACATGGAGTAATCATTGGAGGTTCTTTAGGCGAAGCAAGCACTATATTGAACCAAGAGAAAATCATGCTTTTAAAAAGGGCCAAATTAATAGCGCCCATGAATTTCCCCATCATTCTAAATATAGCAGAGTCTACCACTAAGGCTGCAGTAGCGTTTGCAAAAGAGGCAGAAGCAGCAGGGGCAGATGGGTTTATGTTGTTGCCCCCTATGCGTTATAAGTCGGATGATAACGAAACTGTTCAATATTTTAAAGCAGTAGCAGCAGCCACTTCTTTATCTATTATGATTTATAATAATCCAATAGACTATAAGATAGAAGTAACCTTAGATATGTTTGAACAATTGAAGGAGTACTCCAATATTCAAGCAGTAAAAGAATCTACCAGAGATGTTTCTAATGTAACCAGAATGAAGAATCGTTTTGGAAATCGATTTAAGATTTTGTGTGGAGTAGATACGCTTGCCTATGAAGAACTCTGTTTGGGTGCAGATGGATGGATTGCTGGTTTGGTAGATGCTTTTCCTGAAGAAACTGTTGCGATTTATAAATTAACCAAAGCAGGAAAGTTAGCAGAAGCATTACATATTTATCGTTGGTTCTTGCCCGTATTAGAATTAGATATTCATCCTAAATTGGTGCAATATATTAAATTGGCTGCAACCCATACTGGTATTGGCTCTCCGCATGTAAGAGCACCCCGACTTCCATTAACAGGAGAGGAACTAAACAAGGTAAATAATATCATCACGAGTGCCTTAGCCGTACGTCCTATTTTACCAGACTACCGATCATTATAAATAATTATGCCTACTAGTTTACAATCATTTAGCACATTAAAAGGCGCATATATACCAACCCCTTTTCCTATTTCTTCAGCAGCTGAAGTAGAACAAGTAATTCAGGATGCGGTAGCGGCTTCAATCCCCTTCGGAAAAAAAACTTTTATTGAAAGAGCGGAATTTTTAGAGGCAATTGCAAACGAAATTATGGAGTTGGGAGATATGTTATTAGAAAAAACCCATGAAGAAACAGCTTTGCCAATTGCAAGGTTAACTGGAGAAAGAGGAAGAACCTGTACTCAATTAAAACTGTATGCGAGTTTATTGCGGAATGGTTCATGGTGTGATGCGGTAATTGATACGGCCATGCCTGAACGCCAACCCTTACCCCGTGCCGATTTAAGAAGAATTTTACAACCCATTGGGCCAGTATTGGTTTTTGGGGCAAGTAATTTTCCTTATGCATATTCAACCGCTGGAGGAGATACGGCTTCTGCTTTGGCTGCAGGATGTCCTGTCATTGTTAAAGCACATGAATCACATTTAGGCACCAATAATTTGGTTGCAAGAGCAATATTGAAAGCAGCAGAAAAAACAGGTATGCCAAAGGGGGTATTTGCAAGCCTGGTAGGAACCGGTCCTGTATTGGGTCAGCAATTAGCATCAGATGAAAGAATACAAGCAATTGGTTTTACTGGATCATACAAAGCAGGAATGGCATTGTATACCACTGCAACACAAAAAAGAAAAACACCTATTCCGGTATACGCAGAAATGAGTAGCATCAATCCGGTTATATTATTACCTCAAGTACTTGCTCAAAAAACTGCATCTATCGCAGCTGCATTAGCAGGTTCAATTAGTTTAGGAGTAGGACAGTTTTGTACCAGCCCTGGATTAATATTTGCATTGAACGATGATGCAACCCAAACTTTTGCAGCTGAATTAGCGACTGCATTGGCAGCAGTTTCACCTGCTACTATGTTGAACCCACAAATTTGTAATACGTATTATGCCGATAAAAAACAATTGGCTAGAACAAAGAATATTAAAATAATTTTTGAGGGATCAGAACTGTCTGAATTATTCCAAGCCACTCCAGCTTTAATGCAAACAACGGCTGTTCATTTTATGGATAATCCTGCTTTGCAAAAAGAAATCTTTGGGCCTTGTAGCTTATTGGTAGTATGCAAAAATGAAGCTGAATTATATGCTGCTATTGAATCAATGGAAGGACAGTTAACTGGATCAATATATGGATCAACCGAAGAATTAATACAGCACCAACCATTGGTTGATACTTTGCAACAAAAAGTGGGCAGGCTTATATTTAATAATGTACCAACAGGTGTTGAAGTATGCAATGCAATTGTACATGGTGGCCCCTTTCCTGCAACTACTGATGCAAGAACTACTTCTGTAGGACCAGAAGCCATTAGAAGATTTGTAAGGCCAGTTTGTTACCAAGATTGTCCAGAAGCATTATTGCCATTGTATTTGCGCAATAGCAACGAAGCGGGAATACTAAGATTGGTTAATGGAGTTTTAACTACAGAAGGGGTTAAGTAAATATTAGTTTGACTAGATAGAATATTGAGTAAATATGGCGCATAAAAAATTCTTTTGCATAGATGCACATACCTGTGGCAATCCAGTTAGGCTGGTTGCTGGTGGTGGTCCTTTATTGGATGGCAATTCAATGATGGAAAAACGGCTGCATTTTATGCGCGATTACGATTGGATTAGAAAGGGTTTAATGTTTGAACCTCGCGGACATGATATGATGAGTGGAAGTATATTATATCCACCATGTGATCCACAAAATGATATTGGTGTATTGTATATTGAAACCAGTGGTTGTTTGCCCATGTGTGGGCATGGAACTATTGGAACCATTACTATTGCTATTGAAGAAGGATTGGTAGAACCTAAAGAACCAGGTAAACTTCGAATTGAAACACCCGCTGGATTGGTGTTGATTGAATACAAGCAAGAAGGTAAAAAAGTAGTTTCAGTAAAATTGACCAATGTGCCTGCCTTCTTGTACGCTACTGATTTAGCAGTGGAATGTAGTGGGCTCGGTTCTATTAAAGTAGATGTGGCCTATGGTGGAAACTTTTATGCCATAGTAGATCCTCAAGAAAATTTTCAAGGGTTAGAGCATTTTACAGCAGACCAGTTAATTAGTTTTAGCAGGGAATGTAGAACCTATTTAAACAAACACTATTCATTTGTACATCCTGAGAATGCGCATATCAAGGGATTAAGCCATCTGCTTTGGACGGGTAAAACAATCAGCGAAAAAGCGACCGCAAGAAATGCGGTTTTTTATGGAGACAAAGCTATTGATCGTTCCCCTTGCGGAACAGGCACATCTGCAAGGATGGCACAATGGTATGCAAAGGGCTTATTAAAGCAGGGAGATGTATTTGTACATGAGAGTATTATTGGTTCCATATTTAATGGAACTATTGAAGGCGTAACAACCGTAAATAACCAGCCTGCCATCATTCCAGGAATTGAGGGATGGGCAAGGGTAACCGGATACAATACCATTATCATAGATGACGATGATCCTTATGCACATGGATTTCAAGTTATTTAAAAGCACCACTTAATTATATTAATAGAGATAAAGTTTAAAACTAACCGATGAAAAAATATTTATTAGCACTAAGTTTTTCAGCAGCAATAATAACAACCCCTGCAATTGTTGAAGCACAGGTATCTTCCAATGAATGGATTCCTTGTCAGGAAATGCCTGCATTGATTCAACGGTTTAATGCAGATAGTAGGGTGCTGAATAGATATTATAGCCCAGCATTAAATAATAGCAGAGGCGGTTTTGCTGCAGATTGGAGTATTGGATCACCTGAAAAAAATACTCGCTTACAAAAATTAGTACAAGACTACCAACAACAATTGGCTGCGGTTAATTTTAAAAACTTAAGTCAAGAATGCAAGGCAGACTATATATTGTTTAAAAGAGACTTGACTAGTAGATTAGAACAATTGCAATTAGATGCAACTGCATTAGACAAAGTTGCTAGTTGGGTTGGTTTCACCAATAAAATTTATGCATTAGAACAAGTAAGAAGAAGAGGTGCACAACCTGATGCAAAAACCGTTGCAAAAGATTGGAATGATATTATTGATCAGGTAAAACAGTTACAAGAAAAACTTAAAAAAACAACCGCAATAGACCCTGATCAAGTTGCTACAGCCACTGCAGCCATCAATAATGCTCGTAATACGGTGCAGAGTATTTTTGAATTTTACAATGGATATGATCCCATGTTTAGTTGGTGGGTTCCGGTAACACAAAAATCATTAGATGAGGCATTGAATGCATACAGTACTGCATTTAAAGCAAAAGCCAATAGCACATTAACCGCTTCCGATAAAAGTGGGATAGTTGGCGTACAAGCGGGTAGAGAAAGTTTGATTAGGCAATTAAAAAATGAAATGATTCCTTATACCCCAGAGGAATTAATTGAAATAGCCAATAAAGAATTTGCTTGGTGCGAAGCAGAAATGTTGAAAGCTG